>FWPV01000112.1_pt1 | contig 286104 bp, 268 predicted proteins | sample 2228371 | NCBI WGS metagenome assembly FWPV01 (sample SAMEA103939776, study PRJEB20133) | metagenome
TTTCGCGAAAAACATTTTACATTATTAATTCAAGTTTCGCGTAAATATTTCCTTGATTTTCATTGAATTCGCACTATACCCGATGTAATGCCCTAAGTGCATTCTATATAATAAGCTTATTTCTTTTTGTCTCTATAGTCCAATATTACTTTTATTATTAACAGTAGTATTGAAAAAAATAGGACAATAAGACTTCTCTCAAAAACAAAATATATAACTACAAGAATACTCCACACTACCAAAAATAAAAAAGTCCTACTTTCATTTTTCAAAATATCACATCCTGATTAATCTTCTGCACTAAATTAAAATGACTTATTAATTGTTCTTTCTTCTATAACTTTAACCTCTTTAATAAATGGTTCTAAACTGACTATTTGCTCTTTAGTCAGCCCTTTTACATCAAATATGATTTCACCGGTTACATCTAAGCTGCTCCCTTGGGAAATAGTTCTATTTACCTGTATTACTGTATCTTTATTTGTAGCTCTTTCAAGAAACTTTTCTGATAGTATTGGCTTGACTGAAACTATGTTTATATCTGCAGCTTCATTATTTGTTAAGGTAACAGTATATTTAAAGCTTTGCGTTTCAAAGTCCTTTGTATTTTTCCCCACTGCTCCAATACTTGACGTCGTACCTGTAATATCTATACCTGCCTTATCTAATATGTTGTTGCTTGAACACCCCACTAATACTAGAAGAATAGATATTAGAATCATTATACTTGCTTTTTTATACATTTTTCCCTCCTCCATAATAGAATAATTGCTTCGATTAGAATATTTTAACAATCATTTTTGCTTGCAGGTTTGAACCCAAATCGAGGGTAATACTTATCATGGCCGAGTACAATGACAGACTTAAAATCCATTCCTTTTGCAATTCTTAGACTCTCATTGATTAATACGCTGCCGATGCCTTGATTCTGATATTGCGATAAAACTGAAACAGGGGCTAATGCCAAGGATTCATAGCTCTTTTCCCCATTTATGATATACAGCTTTGTAAGCATTAATTGATTTTATCAGTGCACAAGAAATTTCATAAGCACAGCGTATCAGGGTATTCTATTCGAAGATATTTTTACTTTGCCATTAAAATAATGTCTATGCGTAAATGTATAGAAAAGAACTATTAATGAAAAGACAGCATTGCCTATAAATGGTTGACTATTATACACGGCTATCTGATTAAAGCTGATAAACAGAAACATCAGAGAATATATAATCATAGTCCAATATCCCCACGTCTTCATATCCAAATATCCATAAGCCATGATTAAAGAAAATATTGCAACAGTAATTCTCACAATGATTTCAGGTATATAAGGGATGCCAAATCTAATATTCATCCCAATCTCCTGTTCAACGCCCAGAGTTAAAAGCAGTACTATCCCTCCTAAGATATAGAAGTAGCCAATAAATGTTATCCCAAATGGTCTTTTTACCTTCATTACATCACCTTCCAAAATTAATGTTTACCTAGCCGAGCCATAGATGCTTCTCCATATCAATAGTACCGTCTTCCCTGAAGTTGATTCCTTCAGCAGCCAGCATTGCCCTCTGAATTTCGGAGTCCCCGAACACATAGAATGGGGACAACTCTCCCGTCGCCTTTACCACCCTGTGACAGGGCAGGTTCAAGCCTTCTGGAGCACTTTTCATCGCCCAGCCTACAACTTTAGCCCCTCTTGGATACCCAAGCATTTTACCTATGCCACTGTAAGTGGCAACCTTACCCTCGGGTATCCGGGAGACTATTTCATATACTCTCTTAAAAAAACCTTTTTCTTTATCCGCCATCGTTATCTCCACCAATTGCGGAACGCATGAAATGCGTTCCCTACTGTCTATTCTTTTTCTTCTTCAGCAGCGCCGAGGTATCCAGGCTTTCTGCTTTTGGCTTTTCTGCCTTCTGTTCTTTTTCTGTTGACTGTGGCTTTTCTTCTGCTTTCTGCTGCGTTTGGACTTTATTCTCAACAGGTTTGACTGCTTCTCCCATGGTGTTAAGAGACCTTTTCGTCTTGGCTGGCTTTTTACCTTGCGGCAATAGCTTTGCCCTTATGGCTGAAAGCTTATCCTCCAACATTGCCAGAGGCAGGTTAAGCCTTCTTAAGGCTATGTCAAGCATGAATAGTATAAGCGCCAGTATAAGAAGTGTCGGTGTCAAATCTATAGCTCCAAATATATCTTTTATTTTCCCTTTATATACATCTTCAGGGGCATTTATAAGTGTTCCTCCAGCTTCTTTTATCAGTCTGTCCAGATATCCGCTGGGTGGCTGTATACTGTACTCCGGTGAATACTGCACAGATATTCCGGTACTGGCGGCATTTACTGTCTCTCCAGCCTTCTGCTGCAGCGCTTTAATTATATATGAGCCTGTTTCTGTTATTTCAAAATCACCACTGTATTGCCCCGGTACCACAGGGTAAAGAGTAACCTCCCTGCTCTCCAGGGAAGGCGACACTATAGTGGCTTTGGTCTCAAACTCACCCTTATCCACCTGGTTGTTAAGAGTTACGACACCCTTGCCCCCCCGAACTTCTGTCTCTACTGTAATATCGTCCTCCTGGTACTTTTCTATAGTCCAGTTGATAAGGTTCTGCCAAAGCTTGATGTTGTTATCCCAGCCTACATAATTTCTGCTCCATTTGCCGTTTATGTCGGAATTCCATGCAGCTGTCTTGCCCAAACCGTACTGCCATACAGTAAGTATCGGGTCATCCTGGTCGCTGGTCAGCACTACTCTTGAGGTGCTCTTAGGTGTAGCTGCCACATAGCCCAGGAGGGTCGGCAGCCCTTGCTCTGCTGCTCCCGCAAGCACCGGATGAGCATTAGTTATTGCCGGTACGAACTCTCTGTTGTTGAGATATGCCCTTGCTGCAATAAAGGTCTCTTTGGCAAAGATCCTTGGAATGTTTGAAAATTCATCAGTATAGTAGAAACGGCCATTTGACCCCTTGGCAATATCCTCGAGGAGCTGCACATCGGAACCCTGACCTACTGCCACAGTGGACACAGTGATATTATCCTTCTTTATCTTTTCAACCAGCTCCATATAACCCGACTTCTCAGCCTGGCCGTCTGTGAGCAGTATTATATGCTTTATTTTTGTATTGATATTCTTTATGGAGTAATAGCCTTCCTGAAGCGCAGGGATTATGCTGGTGCCCCCTCCAGGCCTTATGGTGCCTATGTCATCCCTTATCTTTTCGGCATCATCAGCCTTGCGGGTAGGTACCACCCAGTAATTGGTGTCGTCAAAGGCAAGCACTCCTATCTGATCCTTAGGCCTAAGAGAATCCAGAGTCCTTGCCGCAGCTTCCTTGGCAATGTCCAGCTTCATGATTCCGCCCCTGCCCTCGGTCATACTTCCGGATTTGTCTATGACAAGCACTATGGACATGTCGGGAATTTCTTTCTTGCCCTTAAGCTCCATTTGCACTGGCAAAATCTTTTCAAGGGGTGTCTTGTAGTAGCCCCCCAATGCAAAGGAGTTCTCGCCTCCGGTGGCAATAAACCCTCCCCCCATATCTTTTACATAGGAATCCAGAGAGTTCAAAAAACTGTCACTGAGATTCTCCGCGGATACATTGCAGGTAATTATCGATTTATAGGCTGATAAGCCTTCAAGTGTTCCCGGTACAGATTGGGCATTGACCCTTACATAGCTCATTCCGGTAGCGGCCAGCATCCTGACCACCTCGTCAGCTTCACCGGCACTATCCTCCACAACCAATATCTTGGGCTTGTCAATCACATTTGTGAAGGTTGAGGCCTCATTATTCTTGCTCTCTGTGTCAGCATCCGGCTCCAGAAGCACCTTGTAGCTCTTAAAGCCTCCTGCTTCGGCCTTATCACGGAATACAAATTTGTTGCTGCCCTTCTGCAGCACAACCCGCTCTTCCGCAGCCTTATCCTTTCCACTGATAAGTGTAAGCTTTGCTCCTGTCTGCACTGTGCTTTCTATAGCCACTACTATGCTGAATTCCTCGCCGACCCTTAGTCTTTTTGGCACAGTGACACTATCAACTGCAGCTTCCTTGCCTACCTCACGATCTATCCTGTATACCTTGAAGTCAATATCCTGACCTATTATACTGGAGGCCAGCTTGGAGCTGTTGCCCTCATTTTCCTCACCATCAGTTATCAGCACAACCCTTTTCTTGCTGTTTTGGGGAAGCAGTGATACCGATGTAGTCAGAGCGTTTTCAATGTCTGTATAAATACCTCTCGGTTCTGTCTCTATTTTATTGAATACTGAATCCTTAGCTACAAAGCTTTCAATTAGAGAGTTATCCCCAAAAGCCACAACCCCCGTCTGATCCCTGAAGCCTTTCTGATTCAATGCCTTACGTACAAACTCCTCAGCAGTTGTCCTGTATTCCTTCATACTGTCCGAAGCATCTACCACGAAAATTGTGGTGGTTGTATCCACAATCCATTTAATATTCACCCCGGAAAGGGCAAGTATCAGAAGGACAAACACCGCGTTCCTGAGGAATAATATAAGCTTTCTTCTAAGATTGTACATCTTTCCAAGCTTTTGGGCTGTATAAAGTACAAAAAATATTGCTAATGGAATAAGGAAAAGCAGCAATGGTCTTTCAATATCAATAACCATGTGTATACACCACCCATTCTACAGCTGCAACAAGCAGCAGCAAGCCTAATAGCCACTCCCGCAGCCCTGTGCCCCCAGCTGAAGTACCAGCTGCAGAAGCTTTTTGCGCTTCAGGAGCAATCTGCTTATTATTCACCGATTCACTTTCCACAGGGAAGTTGACTGCAAAACCTGATACCTTTTCAGCCTCATCCATCTTCTGTGTAAGCTCATATACACCGAACTGCCCCGTCTTATCGAAGGGCAGCATAGGATATGTGAGCTCCAGCCTGTGGATATCCCCATTGGGATCTTTCACAGACGCCTCCGAGACCTCAGGGTTCGGATTCAAGTCTATGGAATCGCCGCATACATAAGACGCTCTTCCCTCAGTATCAATCCCCATAAGATATGCGACCAGGTTATATATATATATAGGATATTCAGTAGTCAGAGCAAAGTCGCTGTTGTGCAGATCAAACCCTAATACCGCTGTTTTCCTACCCTTATATTCTCCCGAAAGAGCAGCTGCGTTTCCACCGACACTTATAAGTACATCAGCCCAAAAGGGCGCTTCCATGTCTTTAAGCTTTGATACTGTGAAATCCGCATTCTCCATATATTTGGTAATGGGATGCTTAGCGATAGAAGCAGCTCCTCCTTGAAGCTCTGCTCCCACCTGGACAATTCCATTGCCAGGAGGTGGATTCAAGAGCAGCACACTGCCGGACTTTGGTAATTCGACCGGAGTGGCAGAGTCAAATATATATAGGTCATAACCTTCCTCTATATCTTCATCCGGGTTTGTTTTATAAAGCTCCAGTCCATTTATATTGGACAGGGCTTTTTCTATAAATACATTACTGGTTGCTATCAGCAAGACCTTTCTTGGTTTTGTATATTTCACAACACCGTATACCTGATTGTCTTCTTCCAGATCGTCCTTTTCTGTGAGCTCCGCCCATAAATAAGGTGCATTGGTGGATATTTCTTCAAAATACACTGACTTGGTCTCTCCCGCAGGAAGTTCAATATTTTTTATATCCAACACCTTATCGTTGCCATAGAGGGATATCTCCCGTGCAAGGGTCACATTTGACCTGTTGGTTGCACGCACTAAGGCCGTCAGCTTCCCATTGTCATTGGAATATGAAATATAGTCCAAGCTTACGTTTTGCAGCTCTGATGCCAGTGAAACCACCTCAGCATTTAAATCCTCAGTATCCACCGGACTGTCAGTATAAAAAACAGCCTTATAGCCGGCGTTCCCCTCATACTGCTTGACCATTGCCCTTACAAGGGAGACTGAGTCATTTATGCTTCCGGAGGAATTGCTCGGTTTTATGGCTCTAAGCTTGCTCACTGCTTCCCCCTTGTCTGTAGTCTTTCCAATTTCCACCCTGGGGCTTCTTTCTACCGTTAAAAGAGTGATATTAGCCTTTGTCCCTGAGCGGCTTATCATCCCCTCTGCCACCTGCTTTGCATGCTCCAGCCTTGTTTTGTCCTCATACCTTGCATTCATGCTCCCTGTATTATCTATGACTACTACAAGATTGGAATACATTCCTCCCTTGGTGTACAGATATGGATCGGAGAGTGCAAAAACCAGAAAAAGTATGGATAACAGCTGCAGGAAAAGCAGAAGGTTTCTCTTAAGCTTCTGCCAGGGGGTGTTTACCTCTATATCCTTCAGCACCTGCTGCCACAGATAAATGCTTGAGATCTGCCGCTCTTCAAATTTCTGTTTTAATATATACATTAGCACTACAAGAGGCATAAATGATAAAAACCACAATGCCCAAGGTGAAAACAACCTCATAAAATCACATCCTAGTGCTTATTAACACAACAAACTTCTAATCATTCATAGTGTTAATTAGCATTTCTTTAATTTAGTGCCTCGCATGCCCATGAAGGAATATACTTTACGAGGCACTATACGTTTCGCGAAAATCATTTAACCAGCTAATTCAGATTTCGCGTAAACGTTCTCCTTATATTTATTGAATTCGCACTATGCCAAATAGGAATGCTAAAATGCGTTCAATATATAATACCTGCTCTGGTAAATTCCTCAAAAACTATCTTCTCCACCGGTTCTGCGGTCGAGATCTGTATGTAGGTCACTCCCATTCTGCTGCAGAACTCCTTGATACTATTCATAAATGCATTCAGTTCTTTATCATATTGCTTCAATAGAGCCGGTGTAACCGAAATGTCCCTGGCCTCACCGGTCTCACTGTCTAATAGCCTTATCTGTCCCTCCATTGCCGGATTCAGTTCCTCCGGGGCTAAAATATGCACCAATATAACATCCTGCTTTTTGTACAGCAGGTATTTTACTGCATCCTCAATCCCTCCAGATGTGAAAAAATCAGAGAAGACGATTGAGACTCCACTTCCCTTAAATTCCTTCTTTTTAATGGAGGAGCTCAAATCGGTAGTGCCTGCAAACTGCATATTTTCCAGAAAATCCGCACAGCGCTGGAACATTCCCCTGCTGTTTAAGGCTGGGGACTGTTTGACAATTGCTCCGGTCAGGCTGTTTAAACAAACTTTGTCCAGGTTGTTTAATGCCAGGTACGCCAAAATACCTGAAAGCTTCAAGGCCGTCAGGGACTTCTTAGGCTCTCCGAAATACATGGAGCGGCTGCAATCCATAAATATGTTGACCATCGCTTCCCGCTCCTCCATGAAAAGCTTGACAAAAAGCTTGTCAAACCTTCCGTAGGCGTTCCAGTCTATGCGTCGGAAATCATCACCCATGGAGTATTCCCTAAAATCAGAGAACTCCACCGAGCTGCCTTTGCTTCGAGACTTCCTGTTGCCTCCCGAGCCAGTATTAATCATCATTCTTACGTTTATTACAATGGTATCAAGTTTCTTTAGAAACTCAGCATCAAAAATTCTTTCTCCCAAATCAAAGCACCTACTATCCCCTTGAATGGCTTGAAGCTAGAAGTTCTCTGTGGTGAGAGCGTTGGGCGGGAGCCGAATGCGGCAACCACAGTGTTAGAACTTCTTGCTGAAAACATTCATACATTTTTTACTGCTTCAAGCAGCTCTGAGATAAGTCCGTCAGTAGTCACTCCGTCAGCCACAGCGTCGAAGTTCAGGAAGAACCTGTGCCGCAGTGAAGGATATGCCACATACTTGATGTCCTCAAAGGAGACATTGTATCTTCCTTCCATCAAAGCCCTTGCCCTGGAAGCGGTTATTATTGCCTGAGCAGCTCTTGGGCTTGCTCCGAACCTTATATACTTCTTTGCACTTTCCGGTGCCCCTTCACTTTCAGGGTGTGTACCCATTACCACTCTTAAAGCATACTCCTGTACAGGCTTGGCTATGGGCACTTCCCTGATAACCTTTCTCATCTCCAGTATGGAGGCTCCGTCAATAATCTTCTGAAGCTCGACTACCTTATTGGTAGTGGTTATATCTATAATATCCTTCAACTCGTCAAAGCTGGGGAATAATACACTAAGCTTGAATAGGAACCTATCCATCTGAGCTTCAGGCAGAGGATATGTACCCTCCATCTCAATAGGATTCTGAGTTGCAAGCACTAGGAAAGGCTGTGGCAGGCTGTAGGTTGTCTTGCCCACAGTCACTGTCTGCTCCTGCATAGCCTCCAGTAGAGCTGACTGCGTCTTGGGAGTGGCTCTGTTTATTTCATCAGCCAGCACAAGATTGGCAAAAACCGGCCCTTTCTGGAATTCGAAGCGACTGTTGCCGCTTTCATCCTTCACAATTATATTGGTGCCCATGACATCTGCAGGCATTAAATCAGGAGTGAACTGTATCCTGGAAAAGGACAAATCCATTACCGACCCCAAGGTCTTTACCAACTGGGTCTTTCCAAGTCCGGGAACGCCCTCAAGCAGCACATTGCCGCCAGCCAGAACTGAAATCAGCACCTGCCTTATGATGTCCTTCTGTCCAATTATCGCTTTGCCTATCTCCGCTTCAACATTATTAATTGTCTCTATGATCTCTCTTATCTGCTTTTCATTTATCTCCATTCCTTAGCCTCCTCATAAGCTGCCACGAGCTACGAGCCACGAGCCACGAGCATTAAAGCAAAACTTCGAAGAGCTTGCTAAAAGCACGAGGCACGAAGCACGAGGCACGAGGCAAAAGTTTATTCCTCTAACGACGTAAAATATTCCTTCACCATATCCTTCATGCCCGGGGGTATGTCTGAGGTGTTCATGCTTTCCATTGCCTTGTCCCTATATTGTCCTACAACCTGGTTGTACGGCACCGAGCTTCCCCTTACTGTTTGGCTCTTATCGGTAATAACCTGATCAGTGGTGCCTCCTGTCCCTTTAGCGCCGCTGAGATTTTCGGTCGCTCCTTCTCCTCCCAGGGTTTGAGGGGTAAATACCTTCTCATATTCTCCATCCTTCTTCACAGAGCCATCCTTCTTGCCGATGCCTGAGCTGCCCGGGGGTATGGGAGTCTGATTCTCGTTTCCCATGTTGGTGCCGCTGCCGGCTCCACTTCCCTGTCCGCCCCCCTGGACCTTTCCACCAGGCTGATTGCCTTGGCCCTGCTGACCATTTCCACCGGGGTTATTGCCCTGTCCCTGATGTCCGCTGCCATCCTGGCTCTGCTGCCCTTGCTGCCCGCTGTTCTGGCTGGTGTTTGCATTTCCCAGCTCCTTAGCAAGCTCGGATATTGCGTTTCTGATGCTTTCGTTCTCCATAAGCTCTGATATGCTCTGGTCCAGCTGGCTAAGCTCGCCGGAAATGTCTCCAAGCTCACCGGATGCCAGTTTTTTCCCCAGCTCAGAAAAGGCCTTGCTAAGCTCAGGATTGTTCTTTATCTCCTGGGCCAGCTTGGTGAGCTCCTCTGCCAGCTTCTGCTTCTCTTCAGGTGTGAGCTTTTTAAGCTCTTCTGCCATTTTCTTTATATTATTTTTAAAAGCCTTTTCATCGCCTTTTTTTATCATATCTGCAAGAGCCTTTGTCATCTCACTTTTTGAAAAGGCATCAGCTATCTTGTTCAAGTCGACCTCCGGGGCATATTTGTCTTTTAGATATTCCAGCTTCTTTTCAGCCCTGCCAAGTGCTTTATTGATTTCTTTCTCATCCTTGGCTGCCTTAAGCTCCTTCTTAAGCTCAGTCAGCTTCTTCTCCAGCTCCTTTTTCTGTTCCTCTGAGAGCTTTGGATTATTCTTGACCTTTTCAATCAGCTTGTCAGTCTTCTTCTGTTGTTCTGATATTTTGGCCTTTATTTTATGGAGTTCCTCCGCTCTTCCAGCCATAGGGTTTGGGATGAAGCCGGAAAGGGCGAGGGTCGCAGTCAATATCATGCATATCAGTAAGTACCTTTTATTTGGCTTTAGGGATATTTTCTTCTTGTAGTCCATATTCTTCAGATGCTCCAAAGCATCGTTCTTTTCCAGCATTGCGAAGGTGGATTGGTTGCCGACAAGCTCAAGAGCGGTAACTGTTCTCTCCTTGAGACCGAAGGAGTCCACCTTAAGTGCAGCATACGCGTCCTTTGGCGTCCTGAAGGCTGAATAAAGAAATGCAGCCAATACAGCCGCTCCCACTATCTTCAATATGCTCAGATACACATTATATATGGGAATGAACCTTGCTGCTATGACCACAACAATTCCGAAGCACAGCGCTGCCGCCATCCCCAAGGTCATGTCATTCATGATTGAAGCGGCATGCAGCCTGTCTCTGATTTTTCTTACAATCCTGACAAGTTCTCTATCAATAGAACTCATATATTTCACATCCCATTATATAATCTGTTTCGCGTTGCATGTTATTTAATACCGATAACACTGAAGATACTGTTGCTTTATTTATACTATATCCTTGTGTTTCGTGAATTTTCGTGTGTTCTGTATTATGTAAAGGATGGTATAAAAATTTAATATACCATTTTTTCAAGTAGCCAAACATCTTCCTCTTTAATCATCTTTACATTAATTTCTATTTCTTTTACTTCTGATTCTGGTGGCTGATCTTTGATATATATCTTTAAATCTGCAGAATTATCTGTCAAATTTAAAATATCCAGCTTGTAGTTGGTCCAATCTTTGTAATACCCGACTCCTCCTATCTTACTTGAATCTACGTATATCATTCCTTCCTGATTTAAATATAAAGGACCATTATTACGAAGATTATAAAGAAGCATATTACATTCTTCATTAATGTAGGTACTATGAACAAATTTCTCTAAATCAGAGAATGTCTTATATATATCAGATTTAACTGGAAATATCCCTCCCAATAATACAGACCCATCTTCACTCTCTGGGTCGTAAAATGGTAATGAATCTAAGTAAAATATTTTAGAGAATGCTTCCACGTTATGATCTATTAATGCACATGCAACCTTTTCAATCTCCCTATTGATAACTGCTTTTTCTTGGGTATCAACTTTTTCTAGTTGTTCGATCTCATCATCTTTCTGTAGCCTGGATTTACTCAATGCCATCTCCTCAATATTGCTTTTTTCCGTTTTCAGTATATTATCTTGTACTTCTATCTGTTGAGATTTTACCTCATTATTATCTCCTTTTTGAGTAGTGATTTCTTTTTCTACTGATTCTGTCTTATTATTACTACATGCGGCAAATACCATTGTTAATATTAAACACATTAACCCAATATGCAAAAACTTCTTAAGCACTCAATTACCTCCAACTCCCGTATATTAAGACACCTGGATCCTAACCCCAGCTATTACTAACATCTCCGTGCTCGCGACCGCCCTGAGTTTAATATAGCTCTCTTGTTTATTCCACCGTATCAGATACTGCTTTCTTTACCTTTTTCCTTATTTTCAAGTAACTAAATATACTTTTCCTTACTGGATTTATTTTTATCGCCGATATTGTCAGCAGCACCACTGACAATACTGCATCGAATATTACATTTGCAAGCCATGGGTCAATAGTCTTCACAGCATTTGGATTATTGCTGGGATTTGCTATCTGAAAACCGGGGATAAAGTTCATCCCTCCCCCCAAATAGCCAAACTGCCCGGAAAGCAGTGAGCTGAAACCCGCAAGAGGATTTGAATATAGTATCGGCAAGTAATTCTGGTAGTTCCATTGATAGAATATTCTTATATAGAATATCCCTATGAATATAGTGCCAAAGGCCAGGAATGCCACCGTACCGTATGTAAAAACCGTTGCCGCGGTCGTCTTCTTAAGAAAGGTGGAAAAGAATATCCCTATGCAGCCTATTGTCACCGCTGTCACAATATAAAAGCCAAAAAGCTGTACTATCTCCTTAATAGATATTCCTCCAAAAAGAAACACCGTAGAGAAAAGCGGAAGAGAAGCTATAATAAGAAGCAAAGTCTGGCTGGTAGAGGCAAAAAGCTTGCCGGTGATTATGGATATCGGCCTGAGCTTTGTGCAAAGCACCAGATCAAGCGTCTGCTTCTCTCTCTCCCCTGCTATGGCTCCTGCTGTAAGTGCAGGTACAATGAACATTATCAGTATGAACTGTATTACAGCGAGTCCGGTATATGCGCCTATAGAAACCTGAGGGTCAATAGTTGAACTATAGGGGTTCATAAAGTTTGTATACATTATAAAAAGCGCTACAAGAGTAAGTATCACAAGATACAAGGCAATTATGCCCGCTGCTCTCCAGCCTCTCATTCTTACCTTCAATTCCTTTAAAAGCACAGGATTTATGTTCATTGCTCGTCATCCCCCTTTGTCACCTTCATAAAGACATCCTCCAAATTGCCGTCCAGCTGTGCAAAGGATACAACCGGTATGCCCTTTGTTACCAGGGCAGAAAGCACTCTGCTCATATCCTCGTCGCCACCTTCAAAGCCAGCTTGGATGGTATCCTCTCCTGAAACAAGCTTGTCGATAAAAGGATACTCCTTCAATATCATCACTGCATCATCAATTTTATCTCTGACCTTTAGCTTAATAACCTTCTTGCTGTATACCTGCTGCATTATCTCTTCCACGCTGCCGCCAATCACTATCCTGCCTTTGTCAATAATGCCTATGCTGGTACAGAGCTCAGCAAGCTCGGGGAGTATATGGGAGCTTATGATTATCGTTTTCCCCATTCCCTTCAGGTTCTTCAGTATTTCCTTCATCTCTACCCTTGCCCTGGGGTCCATGCCGGAAGCAGGCTCGTCAAGTACAAGGAGCCCGGGATTATGTACCAGGCTGCGGGCAAGACAGAGCCTCTGCTTCATACCTCTTGAAAGGCTGTCTACATAAGCTTCTCTCTTGTGGCTCAAATCTACAAGCTCTAATAGATCATCGGTTATTTTCTTCCTTGCCTGACCCTTAATATTATATATTGAGGCGTAGAATTCCAGGTATTCACTTACCTTGAGATCATCATACACTCCGAAGAAATCAGGCATATAACCGATTTTCTCCTTTATCCGCTTGCTGTGTTTTATAACATCCACCCCGTCCAGGGTAATTTCACCTGAGGTGGCTCTAAGAAGTCCGCAAATAATTTTCATGGTTGTTGTTTTTCCCGCTCCATTGGGGCCTACAAAACCGAATATCTCGCCCTCTGGCACTTCCAGGTTCAAATCGCTTACTGCCTGGAATTTTCCGTATCTCTTATTCAAATTCTTAATGCTGAGCATTATTTTACACTTCCCTTCACAGTAATCTGAGGAAGTTGAACATTGTCATCATCCATTTCTATTTTGAGCTTCAGCATATTGTTGCCGTCTACATATCTTCCCAACAGATTGCCGTGTATATCAAAGCTCCTGTAATCACCTTCGACCCAATCACCCTTATCAGTATCCCAGATGTACTGCCTTACACGCTGAGCATTTCCAACAGTGTATTGAGTCCTGATGCTCTCCAGCTTTATATTGCTGTCCATTTTATAATGTATTTCAAAGGAGCCTCTTCCATAAAACATCCTTCCGAACTCATCATAGTTTCCTGCATTCAGATTATTGACCACGGTAGGTTTTAAAAAGCCTAAGGGATACTCTACATTATTTCCGTCCCTGAAGCTCAGATTCACCTTGGAGGTTATAAAGCTCTTTTCATATCGTTTAGTACTCTTGCTGTTTACTAAAACCTCTTTGGACACCGGTGTGCTGCTCCAAGCCATTAGCTTTGCTTCAAAGCCTTGGTACGCTTCATTCATAAAGCCGTACTCCAGCACCTGCCTCTTTTGCATGTCCTGCCTGCCCTTTGCTATTTCTTCAGCTGTGAGCTTATTCTTTTGGTTAGGCTGCTGAGGATTGGAATATGGATCCTTATAAATGGCGTTTATCAGTTCGTATCTGTGCCCAAAATAACTGCTGGGTTTTATATTTATCTGCTTTGTCTCGCCGTTTTTCATCGGACCTACATTTGCATACTGGTTTGGAGTTATTATATAGCACTCATCCAGGTCGAAGCCTGAAGTATTTTTTATTGTTCCTGTATAGGCACCCTTTGCATAGTTCAGATTGCTTTCAAGCTTGCCTGTAAGGACGTCATGCGTCTCCAGTGTCAGTGTCCTCATGCTCCATATTCCGTTTTTATAGAACTCCAGTACCGTCTTGGGAGACATTATCACCTTGGAATCTATTCTCTTTGGAGTATTTTCATTAAGCATTGGTCCCCCGTAATAGCCATGGTTCAGCATAAGAGGACGAATATCAAAGTCTTCTCCCGCTTCAATCCTTATACTGTCTTTATTGGGAGTGAATACTCCTGCATAGGTCTTAGGGGCAATGTTTCCGCTGTTGTCAATGTCCACAAGAGATATCACATTTGTAATAGGCTCGGTAAGCCTGGTTCCAACCCCCGAAACATATATTACACCCGAGAAAACTATAGAAATTACCGGTACAACTATCCACATAAGCTCTCTTTTGTCCAAACGCTTCAGTACTAAATAGCTTATAGGTGCAGCTAACAGTATATATATAATATACAAAAATACCAGATGGGAGGTTTTTGGCAAAGGCAGCTCAGGTATATTCCTCAGCGCATTATCAATTGCATAGATGTTATCCCGGATCATCATACCCTTTTGATACATATCGCCAAGATAATACTGGGGCAGAACAGCCACTATTGCCTTATCCGCAAAGGCGCTGTTGCCAATCCAGGTAGACAGGGGCTCCAGTCCAAAATCAAAGGAGGCTACAGCTACCACTCCGCTGCCCTTTTCTATCTTCTGGAGCAGTGTAAAATTTCCTTCTTTAATAACCGATGCGCTGTCCTTCATATCTATATCCAATGCACTAATACTCATAGCTTCTACAGTCTTGCTTCCAGCCATTTTGTGCAGGCTGGAGGTTTGAAGCGTCCTGACTTCCCCAACCTCTCCAGTGATAAAGTCATCCTTGAAGATTGCCAAGGTCTTATTCTGTGAAGGTCCCGTTCCTATAACCAATACTCCTCCCCCTGATACCCACCTTTTCATAGCTTCATATTGAGGTTTGCTGAGCTTGGAAGTATCAAAATCATTTATGACTATGACATTAAAAGTCTTTAGTGCATCAATATCTTCGGGAAAGTTACCCTCGTCCAGCTTTACATTCTTTGTGCTGAACTGGCCGGAATTCTTCAGAGTCATTTTGTTTATGTATTTCACACTGTCAAAATCATCGCTCAATATGCCCACAGCGTAGGTCTCCATATTGGAGCCGGGATCTACCCTGAAGGTCTTTGTGCTTACAATGTTTTTACCCTCTGCAAGGTTTATCTTCAGCTTTGTATTAAAAACATTCATAGGTACATTCATTACAAATTTTTTGGTTGAATCCTTTGGCAGACTCACATTCATTGCATAAATGGTGATGCTGTCCGATTGGTTAGGCATTTCTATCTGCAGCTCACCGTTTATATCTCTGAGCTTGTTTTCTATTTCAAAATAAACCGGCGTAGTATAGCCGATCTTGTAGAACTTATCGAAGCCCACCTTCATATCGATTTGTACTGCATCATCTGCCGCTGCTTGTACATCAAACTTACCAAACTGCCCAATTGCCATTGCAAGCATTACAATAAGCATTACTGTAATTTTGAATCCCTTTTTCAATCCCCAAACCCCCATATCAAGTCGATTTTTATTTGTTATAGGTAACATGGAAAATATTTTCCATGTTACTTCTATTAGACGAAAGTTATGACAATAAAGTTTCAATAGTATATTGTACCTTACAAAACACCCTTAAATAGTAAATTTCTGTCACATATTATATTTTAACCTAACCGTACTAAATATCCAATAGATGTAATGTGACAATTGATTTACAAGTTGTGGTAGAATATGCATATATGAACTCCCGGAGGTATCATAATGAATGTTGAAAGAATGAAAAGTTGAAAAAATAATAGTATATTTCCCGGGAAATATACTATTGCTGTCGGTTCCTGACGAAGAAAACAACTCAGCGGGAATGCTTGCCGCGGTTGAGCTGAACCCGGAGCTATGCGACTTTCGAGGCAACTCCAGAGTTCCTGCTCCCGTATGCCTTAAGCAGTCTGATACAAAGGACACTTACTCTGTCCAGACCCCAACCTCGGCATACACATACTTACTCCTTCGGGCCGGCTGCCAGACTCATATACCGGACAGTGCTCCGGGCTCTGGAAAAATAGAGCGAATTCATTGTAGCCCCAAAGCATTTGGGGAATAATATTTCTTAACTAAATAGCAACTAAAGGAAACGTTTGTGCGAAATTTGAATGAACAATTCAAATGTATTTCGCGAAACATATAGGAGGTTAACAATGGCTAAAATAGTATTGAAAAAAGGCGAAGAACAAAGGATACAGATGGGGCATCCCTGGGTATTCGACAATGAAGTGAGATCAACAGAAGGAAGCTATGAGCCTGCTGACATTGTCGATGTTTTTGACTTCAAGGACCGATTTCTGGGAAGGGGATACATTAACCCGAAGTCAAAGATTCTTGTAAGACTGCTCACAAGGGAGCATGAGGAAATAAACAAGGAATTCTTCAGAAAAAGAATCATCCAAGCATGGGAATACAGAAAAAAGCTTGTGGACACCTCAAGCTGCCGTGTTATTTTCGGTGAAGCTGATTTTCTTCCCGCTTTAATAGTTGATAAGTTCTCAGACTATCTCAGTATTCAGACTCTGTCTCTGGGGATAGAAAAGTACAAGGACATCATAGTGGAGCTTCTGGAGGAAATATTGGAACCAAAGGGAATATACGAGAGAAACGATGTGCAGATAAGGGAAAAGGAAGGCCTTAAGCAGAATAAGGGCTTCATAAAGGGTCCCTTTGATACTACTGTAGAAATAATGGAAAACGAAGTGAAAATGCTTGTGGATATAGAAAACGGACAGAAGACAGGCTACTTCCTTGACCAGAGGGAGAATAGGGCGGCACTGAAGCCCTTTGTAAAGGATGCCCGTGTATTGGATACCTTCACCCATACAGGAGGCTTTGCACTGCATGCGGCTCAGTATGGCGCAAAGGAAGTTACTGCTGTGGATGTTTCTTCGCATGCCATTGAATATGTTAATAGGAATGCGGAGCTAAACGGTTTGCAGGATAAGATCAAAGGCGTGGTCGGGAATGTGTTCGATGTGCTTAAAGAGTATCAGGTAGCAAATGAAAAATTCGATGTTGTGGTACTTGACCCTCCGGCTTTCTGCAAAACCAAGTCTGCTGTGGAAGGAGCCTACAGGGGCTATAAGGATATCAACCTCAGAGGCATGAAGATATTGAAGCCCGGAGGCTTCCTGGTGACCTGCTCCTGCTCCCACTATATGTACCCCGGACTGTTTATGGAAATGATACAGGATGCGGCAATGGATGCAAGGAGAATAGTCAGGCAGGTGGAGTTCAGGACTCAGGCAAAGGATCATCCCGTACTCTACGGCTCCGATGAGTCAATGTATCTGAAATGTGTGATACTGCAGGTGATATGAGCACATAACCGCATTAGCTTTGTATATCGACTCACGCAATATAAGCTTTGGACAGAATTAGAGCTCGATACTTATAAAATTCTAACGCACATAATACAAAGATTGCGACATAGTTTGTTAAAGGCTCCGACTTTAGGGGAAGTATGTCCTCATCACCTTCCAAAGCCAGCACAATCACTGGCGATGGTCCCATCTCTGTAGGCCCGTCTGGTTATTTTGCCAGGGGTCGCTTCCGTTCCGAGGTCGGTGTAAGGTTCGTCGGAGATAGCTTCCCCACGTCGGTACTATGCAAACTATAAGAGATTGTATAGCATATCAGGATCTTGGATTGCTGTGAAATATTGTGTAGCAGCCTTGCGTAGAAAACATAGAACTTCTTTACGAAATGGAGGAATAGCAGCATCAAGTGTTTGAGCGGAGCGAGTTTTGATGCTGCCCGTAATGAGTTTAGAAGTTCTGTTTGCGGAGCTTCGGCTGCGGAATAATATTTCATTTGCAATCCAGTGATTTCACGAACTTTAGTTATATCGCATAATTCTACGTATACTCACTATGATATGGCTGTTCTTATTTTGGTGGTTTACATATATTTATGCTTCTTAAAATACATAAGACTTACCGCTACTACTGCTGCGCTTAGGGCGAAGGCGAAGGGATAGCCGTATATCCAGTTAATCTCCGGCATATACTTGAAGTTCATTCCGTACCAGCCCGCAATAAGTGTCAAAGGCAGGAAAACTGCGGTTATCACAGTAAAGAGCTTCATTATATGGTTGAGGCTTATGTCTACCTGTGCCTGATATGCCTCCCTAAGGTGCATCACATAATCTCTAAGGTGCAGCACGTTATTGTTTAATCTTTCTATTCGATTCTTCAGTATGCTGAAGTATTTCAGCGCGCCTCCATCAATAAGTCCGTTCTCGTTTTCCTCCAACCCCTCTGCTATATCCAACAAAGGCTCGTAATATCTTTTCAAGAATAACAACTGCTTTCTTAGCTCAATTATCTCCTTTATATAATCCCGGCGTACTTCCTCCATGACCTGCTCCTCCAGCAGGGCTATCCTACTCTCAATTTCCTTGAGTATGATATTGTCCATGGAAGTCAGTCTAAGCATAAGTATGTATAGAATTTTCGAAAGATTGACAGTGTAGTTGTTGGAAGCATTGGCATTTTCCAGCACTTCTTTCTTTACATTATCAATCAGTCTGTTCGGAGGCTTGGACACCATGATCAAATATTTTGCTGTGAGGTAGAAATTCAATTCTCTTGCGGTGAGCCAGAACTTATCAGCCCCAGTCACATCTTTATCCATAATGTTTATCACACCAAAGCTGAATTCGTCGTAAACCTCCAGCCTTGGATGCTGCTTGGAGCTTATACACTCCTCAATGGTAGAGTTGTGGAATTTGAAAGTACCATTATTCTCACACAACTCTGCAGGGGTTGCTATTATCCAGTACTTGGATTTATCATCCCTGCTTATATCTTCAAAGCTTGCTTTGAACAATTCGTTATCCTTAAGCCTATATACTTCCATTGGATCGCCTCCCTTAATACTCGTCAATGAACTCCTTGATTTTCAAACCCCCATAAGTCAATTCTACTAATATATATGGTATTTGCCAAGCTCTATACTCCATTTTCCAGCATGAATATTTTCCACTGCCCGAAGCTCTTCATATAGTGAATATACCATACCTGAATGGATTTTTCTCCTTCTATCGCTACTTCAACTGCTGAGGTTATTGTTCCGTCATCCTCTATTACATACCAGCTTTGCCTCACTTGCACAAGCTTCCTGTCGGTTGCCATGTAGCCCTCTACATGCAAATCTCTTGAGACATATCTTATATAACTGGAATTATTCTCGGTAATCAAATACTCAGCATCCCCGGTAAGCATACCCTCCACCTTTGCTTTATCCCTGTCAAAGGCTGCCCTTACAAAATCGCAGGATTTTGAGCCAATAAGCTTGCCTAGCTCCTTTAGGTTCTCCTCCGATATTTCTTTCTGTTCCTTCAGCTTATTCGACCCATTTTCCACACTGCTTAGTCTTGCTGATATGCCATAGGGGTCCTCTGCTCCAAACCTAAACAGTTCTCCTCCCAAACATAAATCTGTTATAGCAAGGACAAGGAGCATAGTGGCAAAATAGCACAAGTACCTTTTCACTGTGTTCACTCCCAAAACTATGTATTTCTCCATATGTCTATTATTTGCCCAAGCTATGCAATATAATACAAAAGGCTATGGATTTCACTCCACAGCCAATTTCAATTCAATCAAAGATATCTTAAACTATTGCTTTTATAAACCTTTTATCCCCATCATGAGACAAATCAATAAATTCATCGCCAAACCTTACTATAGGCTGCCAGATCCTATTGGGATTTATGAATACTATCTCACAGATTTCCCCTGAATTCAACTCCACAAAATCCCCCGTATAAGTATTCGCAATGTTTTTTATAAACACTGTGAGTATCCTTGTATCCAGCCTGCCAAAGGCCTGCATTTCGAAATTCTTAATTACCTCAAAGGGGCACATCCTGTTTCTGTACGTCCTGTTAGAGGTCATTGCATCATATATATCCGCTATAGCCACTATCTTGGGGAAAAGCGGTATTTCTTCATCAAAAGCTCCCACCGGATAGCCGGAACCATCGATTTTCTCATGATGCATAAGAACTGCATATTTCATGTTTAAAGTAGCGTCCTTTACATTTTCCATCATCATATAGCCCAAAACAGGGTGCTTCTTCAACTCATCAAATTCCGGATCTGTAAGCTTGCCGGGTTTCAAGAGCAGCCTCTCGGATATTTTCGTCTTGCCTATGTCGTGCAGCAGTCCTGCGGATGCAATTTCATCAATCTCTGCCTCACTAAGATTCATCCATTTGGCAATAATGATTGACATGAGTGATACATTCAGTGAATGGGCATATGTATAATCATCCATAGGTCTTACAAGGTGAAGATAATTTATTACATCACTTACAGTGCCGAATTCCTTAATTATGTGCCTGCTAATCTGATTGACAGAGTGGACGTCTACGGCCGCACCCCTTCCAATTTCCTTAATGATATGGGTGACTTCATCCACTCTATTTTCATATTTCTGTTTGAAGCTTATTATATTTTCATGGTTATAAACACTTCTAATTTCTTCTTTTGCTGCAAAAAGCCCATCATTTTCGGTAAGCTTTATTCTGACTTTTTCTACATTATTAATATGGATTTTATCAATTTGGCGCTGATCAAGAACGGTATCTTCAATAAGAATTGCAGCACCTGCGCCATTATAAACCTCTTCAAAGATTACCATTCCGGGTTTCAAAATATTAGTGGGAATATTCATAACTTTCATATCCACTCACCTCTTCTATGATAACTAGGAATATTATACCACTTATATTTGCCAAAATAAACACTATTCTTACAAGATATTACATAAAAAGCATTTATCTCCTTAGCTTGTAATAAACCTTGCCTATATTGAAAAGCAATTCCGAGAGCACTTCATTCCTGATCACATAATTGCATACTTCAGGCTTATAAGGCTTTGCTCTTTTCATAACCTCAAGAAATTCCAAAAGCTTGTTTTCTTCTGTTATGCCGTCAAGACTGAACAGGGAAAAGCTATCTATACCTATTCCCTTCAGTATTCCAATATCCTTTTCGAATATCTTGATATCCTCGTAGTAAGGCTCATTGCCCAGTTTCCCTACATTTGTAACACCCACTGAAATGGCCAGCTTATCCTTGAGCACCTCTTTCAGATGTGATACCTGATGATATATCAGATAATCCACATCTACTTTCTTGATCTTTTTCATTTCATTTCTTATCATAGTTGCATAATACATCAGGTTGTACTTATCCCAATCCACATCAAACACCGGAATTTCAAGGGCATTTTGCATAAGCTCAGAGTTGAACCTTATATCATAATAGCAATGCCTTATACAGGCGGCATAGCTCTCCAGGCCTTTTGAGTGCAAGTAATGGGCAGTCTCGGCAAAAATCTGCCTTGCCTCATTGAAGCGCTGTTTGTTCAGATTTGCGGTGAGCATTTTAGTATATGTTAACAAAGGACTGATAACACTCTTGGGTTCGTTTAGGTTTCTTATATCCTCCAATGGCGATTCCAGGTCAATGCACAGTCCTTTTATTTTTAGAGCTTTACTTTCCAGCTTTTCTACCAATCCTCTGACATATATATCAAAATGCCCTGCGTTTTTTTCATTTATCCAATATCCCATCTCATCAGAAAGGGTTGCCCAGATGGATACCGGCACTTCGTTGTCGTTGTAAGTCCTTATCATATCATAGAAGTCTTCGCTGTCATGTCCGTACTCCAGCTTGTAATTCAAGGTCACATTATACCTTTTAAGCGCATCAATGATATGCTTTCTGCAAACTTCCTGCGGGGGAGTGAATTCACACCATATTCTAGTATCCATGTTTACCTCCTAGTGCTTTTTAGCACTACAAATTTCTAACTATTCAAGTGCTAAAAATGCACTTCCAATATATTCCGCGAAAAACATTTTGCATATTTTATTCAAATTTCGCGTAAATATTTCCTTAGATGTTATTGAATTCGCACTTTACCCAATACGAATACTTTTGTGCGTTCAATATTGATGTTATGCCCTGCCGCTTATAACGAATACTATTACAGGGCATATAATATATATCCCACTATTTTGTCACTTATATATTCTACCCTTCTCACTGTACAAAAACCCTTATAATTTCTTCAATGGTCATTTTTCTGCTTATATTGTATAATCATATACATCAGGTACGAGGTTTGAGGTTCGAGGTTCGGGGAAAAAAGGTTACAAAATATTATGAAGGTGATTATATGACAGCCAGCTACAGAATGTTAAAAAGTTATGCTGATACTTATTTTATAGAAAAGAAATCAAAGTTCATATCCTATGTGCAGCCTATATATTCTGAAGAAGAAGCGCTGCAATTCTTGAGCAGTATCAGGAAAAAGAATTATGATGCATCACATAACTGCTATGCCTATATACTGGGCGAGTCAATGAGTATTCAGCGTTCCAGCGACGATGGTGAACCCTCGGGAACTGCAGGAGTTCCAATATTGGAAGTACTGAAAAAAGAAAAAGTGACCAATTCCATAATAATTGTGACCAGATACTTCGGAGGTGTAATGCTTGGTGCCGGAGGACTCATCAGGGCTTATACCGAAGGGGCTGCCAGAGGCATAAAGGCTGCCGGCACTGTAAGAGTACAACCCTTTGTAGTGCATCAGCTTAAAATGGATTATGGCTTTTTGAGCAAGCTTCAATATGAGATACCCAAGAAGGATTACATAATAGAGAATATAGAATATCTTGAAAATGTGACTATGCGGGTCCTGACAACATTAGACCGTGAAAATGCATTTATAGAGGATATAGCCCAATGGACCAATGGAAGCATTGCAGTAGAGTCACTTGGAGAGCAGCTGCTAAAGGTTGATGAGGCAAGCGGGATAATATTAAAATAACTAAGCGGAGACCGCTTAGTTATTTTAATATTATTTTCTTTAGTCATAATCATAGTAATCATATCCGTAGTCATACCCACCATAAGGATAGTCGTAGTACTGTCTCCTTCTGCGTCTGCGTCTTCTTCTGAAAAGCTCGTTCAGAAGGAGTACTCCCAGAAGATCCCTTACAAATCTTCTTCTCGGATACTGTCTTGTCTCTTCTTCCTCCGCCATTTCAGGCATTTCCCTCACCATTGCATTGTATGCATTGTCGGTCATCATCCTGACCATTTCCCTGTCAAGACGTTCGTCATGCATCATTTCGTCCTTTTCTTCCATCCTGTCAATTTCCACTTTTACGTAGACCATCATTTTCTTACTGCTTTCCGAATACATTTTGACACACTGCCTGTCATCCTCTTCATCCTCATGGTAATTGTCCATTTCCATTTCTGCTCCCATGACCATATTGGGCATCATATTCACGGGTTCCATTCCATGCATCATCTGCATGCCATACATCATTGGACACTTGAACTTTTTGTCCATCTGATTACCTCCCAACTTAATCGTCATAATATCACTAATATGAAATGGATATTGGAAAGTGCAAGTCTTACTGCAAAATGTATCCATATATTTTTATAAGAAAAAGGCCTTTATAATCTGTACGATTATAAAGGCCTTTTTCTTATATCACACGCTTTATCCTTTCAGCTATACCCTTTAACTTGTAAAGAGGCACGGAACATATGGCAAATCGTATACCTCTAGAAATCGGTACTGCAAATATATTGTCCTCCATAAGAAGTCTGCAGCTTTCTTCAGGCTGTATAGCAGGTATGGTTACAAAGAAACCTGCTTTGTAAGGACATATATCAAGCTGGGATGCCCTTGCTTCCTCTATGAATATATCTGCTCTTTTCTCCAGCATCTGCCTTAGCTCCTCCCGCTCCTCATCTACCCTTTGAAGCAGTGCTTTATCATTAGTAATCACCGAAAGCAACTTCATGCCGCATCTTGTTCCGTTGGACCAGGTTCCTCTGTTGGAAGCTTCGTAAACATCGGAGAACTCCTGCGTCACATCCTTATTTGAGCTTACACAAACTGCAGCCCCTGTACGAAGTCCATACATCGTAAGGCTCTTGGATATGCTGAAGGCCACAATTACAAGCACGTTTGAAGGCAATCCGGAGAAAAGACTCATGAATTTTCTGTTATCTGAAGTCTTACCCGCAAAATCTATATATGCTATATCGCAGAGCAAAGTTATTCTCTTGCTGACATCCTCTGCCGATTTTTTTATTAACTCAATAACCTGCCCCCATTCTTCATCACTTAATGCAAAGCCTGTGGGATTCTGAGCGGGGGAATTGAGTAAAATCACCAGGCTATCCTGCCTTTCAATCAGCTCGCTTACCTTTGTTTCGAAAGAATGCAGGTTGAACTTTTTTTCATTGTCGAAAAGTGAAAAAGCGCTAAGCTTCCTCAGGTTTTCTTCTGCCAGGGTTTTATATGGTCCCCAGAACCAATCGGAGGTCAGAATTGTATCTCCGATATCAGAGTAGTTCCAGATGGTGTGCCTTAATGCTCCCGACCCTCCCGGCGTTGCAGCGGCCTTAATATACCCCTCAGGCCTGTATTCCTTGAAGGTTGCTTGTATTGCCGCCTCCAGATAATCCGGTGTCCCCAGTATAGGGGCATAGGCAGCAAATTCAGAATCAGGAAGGTTCCTTAAAGTATCAAGTACTGAAGGCAATACTGCCAGTTTTTCATCATCATCCAAAATGGAGCCTACCGTAGCATTCACTACCTTCTCCTTGCCGACCCTCAGCGCAGCGTTGCCCGCTTCTCTGCTTGCTGCAAATATTTTGTCCTCCACCCTCCGAGTATTGACATGCTTAGCAGCCATAGAAACAATGCTATCCATCATATTCCCTCCATTTGCATCTCTTATACGCACTTAAAGTGCCCAACGATTATACTTTTTAAATTATGTTTCCATTTTATTATATTTTTATTATATAGTATTTGCACGTTGATATTAAGCAAGTATTGAAACTTTATATCAGGTTATTCCTTCGCCGCCTCAAGGTTCTTCTCCTCACCAAAGATGCAGGTTCTGTTCCTGCCTGAATTCTTAGCTTCATACAATGCCTTGTCCGCAGACTGGATAAGCTTGTCAATATTGTTGCCATGCAGGGGATAACAGGATATTCCCAGGCTGCAGGTTATCTGCGGGGGATTATCGCTGTTAATCGCAGCTAAAGACATCTCCTCCACTTTTTTCCTGACCTTCTCTGCAACCCTATACGCTCCGTTCAAATCAGTACTAGGCAGTACTACCACAAACTCCTCCCCACCATACCTGGCTACAACGTCACCTTCTCTGACATTAAACTTCAAGGTATCTGCAAAGTGCATAAGTACATAATCACCTGCATCATGTCCATAGGTATCGTTAAACCTCTTGAAGAAATCAATATCCAGCATCAGCACACTTATGTGCAGGCTGCTTCCCTTTGAAATCCTGATCTGCTCTTCAATGTACTTTTCAAGATACCTTCTGTTGTAGACCTTTGTCAAGGTATCTATAGAAGCCATGTTATTGAGGCTTTCCAACAGCCTGAGGTTACTAATTACGGGAGTGATGGTGTCAATGTATGTTCTTAATTCAGATACCAGTTCTTCTGTGAAACAGTCTTTCTTGTCGCTCTGTATCTGTACTACGCCGGATACTATCCCTCCCAATATTATAGGAATGCAGATATAGCTCTCCGAGCCGTTGCATAAGCCCTTGCAATTAAAATCACTATCTCCGCCGTTATATGCATATTCCTTCCCTGTCTTTGCTGCCCAACAGCTTTCCTGATTTTCACTCTTACTCTTCATGGAATCAGGCACCTCAGTGTTCATGGCCTTATATACCGTCAAGCGATTGGCGTTGTATTCATTTCTAACCACCACAACTTGACTTATATTACTGTTTTTCTTCAACAAATCAAACAGAATATCATAAACCTCATCCTCGCTGGAAACCTGCCTTACCAAATCAGCGAACCTCTTTAAAACACTCAGTTTATTTGAAAACTGTTTCTCTACAAGGAGAATCCTCTGGGTTTTGAGATAAGACCATGCGATGATTGTGAAAACCACAAGCAGCAATATAACTACAATGATGGTAAAATCCTTGATTTGTACCAATGTAGCCTCGGCCAGACGGTCATGGTATATTATACCCTGAGCTCCGATTATATTGCCTTCAATATCTCTGACTGGTCTAAATGCGCCAAAGTATGAGTTGCTGTTATTAATCCGGCTGCTGTAAATCCCGACTCTTCCAATATATGGAGCACCCTTTCCCAGGACTTCTTTGTCTATCTCTTCAGGCAGACTACTTCCGATATTAAACCTATACAGCCCCGATTCAAGACTGCTGGCAATTACTCGGTCCTTTGCAGTTATCACACTGTGCATGCCTGTGTCATCCAATATCTTTCCGATAATATTATTATCCCCATTGAGATTCATTACTGTTACGATGGCACCAATGGCTTGGCTCTCATTTCCCAGTACAGGTACTGCCACGTACTGCATCAAGGTGGACTCGGCTCCTTTGGCATCCGTATGCATTAGCTCAGTACCCATGGTGACAGTCCTGGATTCTATAGCCTGCCCTATAATTGATTGAATCTTAGTTCTCTCACCTGACAGTACAAACAGATTTTTTCCAGCGGAGGAGATGATACTCCCATCCTTACCTACAACATACCATTCATTAACATAATACCTGTGGGTTCCCCATTCCCTGAGCAAATCCTTCAATGCTGCTCCATCCTTCTTGAGTATAAGCTCTTTAATCCCCGGTTCAACCGATGCTTGAAGCATACCCATTTTCATCTGACTCATAAACACATCATAGGTACTTTCAGCGAACTGCATGTTGTTGTTCATAGACTCAAAAACATTTGCATATATGCGGCTTGAAAAGGCATTATATATGGAATATCCCAGAAGCAGGCTGATCACAAGCAATACGCACCACAGCAAAACTGTTCTTTTTATATATCTCCTTTTATCTTCCATTTGCCCGCCCCCTCGCAATGAGTATTAGCTTAAGAAGCTTTTACGCTTCATTTTATTTAATATCGGCTGTTTTCGACAAATTTTACAGCCATTACAAGTGATTTCTTCGCATAAAAAATCAGCTCTTGTGACTGTCAAGGGCTGATTCTTATGCGTGAAGAAATGATTTGTTACATTTCTACGAGAAGCTCCCCATCCTTATCATATATACCTTCATCATCCACCTGCACATAGCCGTCGGTTGCATCGCAGATGAAGTCCAGCAGGTACTCGAGAAATTCCCATCCTTCCTCAGAAATATTCTCTTCCACCTCGAAAGCATATATCTGTACCGCATTCTTCAATATCTCCAGCGCCTTCTTCTGTCCTTTACTGTAAGGCAGCTTTTTTATGGACTCCTGGAACTCTTCCTGTTCTTCCTCGAATATGCCGTCTCCCTGCTCCTTTGTATCCCTATCAAGCTCAATGGGCTTGGCATTTTCATCGTATTGAAAAAGCATGTTTCTCCAATTGCTCTCTTTAAACTCAGGCTCGTCCTTGCCGGGAGACGTGGCAAACTCAAAACCCTCCTCTAAAAGCTCATCACATATTGCATATAAGGATGGAAAATCCTCTGCCTGTGAGAACACTCTAGCATAAAAACTCATCAGCAGCTCTCCTTTTTTCAGTAATTATATATATTTCTATTTTATACAATAAAATAGCATCTAGGCAATAGGAACTTTAGTCTCGAGTCTCAAGAGTTGAGCAAGTCGTTGGAGTGAGGAGATTGGTTTAATTAATACCACCGTGTGTTCCATGGATTTCAGTGTATTCAGTGTTACCCGTCCCCCATGACCTCGCACCCCCACCTCGTACCTCGCACCTGCTTCCCAGAAATTCCTGCAGTATTTTTTTCAGCTGCGTCATATCTACTGTTGTATTGGTACAATAACCATTGGGCCTTTGATTTATTACCCCTATTACGGGTATCTTGCCTACATCGTCTATGCCACTTACAAGCTCTCTTTCACATGCAACAGCAAGAATGAAATCCGGCCTGAATTCCTTTACTGTATTTCTGGCTGCTGTCCCCCCTTTTGCCACAACTGCTCTTATATCGTATCGCTCTGTTATGCTCGCCACTTCTCCAACTCTGCAGCAGCCGCATCTTAGGCAATTGCTTATGTCTTCGGTAATTCTGCAGCTGCAGTCCTTGCTCTGCATACAGTGAGGAAGCAGGACAAGCATTTGAGCTGAGGGCTTTTTTTGCAGCCCATATCTGACCACCAGATTGTTGGTGCTTATATATATCCTTCCAAGCCAATCTTTATCTCCTTTAAAAAGTCCGGTAAAATACATGAAAACAGGAAGCACCAAACCCATTCCCAGCCTTAAAGCATATATGCTTAAGCCCCTTACGCTACCCGACCTGTTTGCTTTGACCAGCTCCGCGGATACAGCCCACAGGAGCAGAAAAAGCAGCGACGAAGCAACAATAACATATACAATTACCCTGCGATATTGAATAAGATATATCAATATGAGACTTAGACAGGATATTATTATAACCGTCAATAAAGCAACGGCAATTATAGATGATATTCTTATAAATTTCTTTATTTCATTCTCCAAACTGCTTCCTCCATAATGCAATGTAAGAATTTTGTATCCATTAACTATTATGCAGGTTATTCTCCCTTAGTATTCAATTCTCCAAGCAACTATTTATCTTTATCATACAGCCTTGGAATATTTGCCCTCATCGGGGTTATACTACTCTACAGAGCACCATTTGGAAGGAAATCTAAGGAGGATGTTTAAGTGGCAATTGCCTTTTTTTATGGCTCAATCGGTGCAATATGGGTGGCATTTTTCGTATGTGCTGTAAAAAAGCCTCTTACCTTTAAGCACATAATGGTTTTTATTGCTGCAATAGGTTACTCACTGCTTTTTGAAGCATCCTTGGGGGAATATGCAGGACTATACTACTACATAAACCCAGAGGACTCCCTTTTCTATATAATAGTTTCAGCAGTCCTCATATACCCGATAAACGAGGTTATATATACTATGTTCCTTCCTGAGAAGGCTTATCCTGCTGTTATGTACACTGCTGCATGGATTGTCTTGATGCTGGCCTTTGAGCTGACAAGTATATATACAAGAACAGTGGTACTTACCGGTTGGAGGGTTATGCCTTGGTCAATAGTCACTTATATAGTTACCTTCAGCTGGATTAACCTGCTATTCAGGTACTTGAAAAAAAGAAGCCTGTGATTTTGTATCACGAGCCTCTCTACCTATGTGCCTTTTTCATCAGCAACCTGCTTGCCAATGCTCCATACTTGGATAGATTGATATTGGTTGAGTACAACAGCTGTTTAATTCCAGGAAGTCCCAGACTTGCTATAAGCATATCGTATTGGTCATTAGTCATAGTATTGAACATCATCCTGAATCTCCTAAACTCATCATTTCTCTGCATAATGTTCTTTATCTGCTTTTCAAAGCTCCAGCCTAAAGCAATAGTCCTGGCTGCTGATGCCCCCATGGTTAAAGCGTTCAGAAGTCCAAAACCCAGGAAGGGCTCAATACCTCCTCCTGCATTTCCTATAAATACTAGGTTCCCCAGTACGTGGGGATAAACAAAGCCGCTTTCATGCTTCTGGGTGAATTCTTCCACAATGGGATTCTTTATTTTTTCGCCGTAAAGGAAAAGCTCCCAATACCTGTCTATCTCCTTCTCATTCACATCAGTGATTATGAGGATTAATGCAGCTCTTTCCTTGTCAAAGGGGGTCAAGTAGGCATAGCCGTTCTTGCAGTAGTCTTTGTTCACCCACATTATTATCCTGTTCGGATCGAAGTCTCCCAGTATTACAGCTCCTCTTGTATAGGTTTTCAGCCAGCTTTGCCATAATCCCAATTCCGCTGCGAAGGAAGGATTCCCGTTAGCTACAACCACGTAGTCGAACTCCTCTGATAGGGTTTCATAATCTCCCGCTTCACTGAGATAAGTCTTTGTGTGTTTTAACTTATCATATATCTGGCACTTCACTGAATCGGCTTCCTTTGAGTATTTGAAGAAATAACCGTAGAAGCCTCTTATTGTCGTTCTCTTATTTGGAGCAATGTGTTCAAGAGTATTTATAGTCCTTAAGGGCTGAATATCTAAATGGAAATCCTTCTTAATGAATTTAGTGATGTCGGGTATTGGCCTGTGAGAGATATCCAGGACTGCTGCAACGTGATTAATCGGATCTCCTATGTAGCTGTTCTTCTCAAAGACAACAGGCCTTACACCCAGTCTCTCAAGCTCGTAGGCACAGCACAGTCCCGCCAACCCTGCACCTATAATAGCTACCTTCATTAATTGTATCCTCCGTATTTTTTCATCACCTTGAACCATATAAAAACCAGAACCGCTATTACTGCAGTCAATAAAGTGAATAGATAAATACTCATGCCTTATCCCCTTCTTTATATACCTTTTTAAAACCACCCATGCCTCTCGCTTTTAGAACTTAGGCTTCTTTGGTACTATTTTAGAAATTAGTCCCGCCGAACCCTTGTTTCTTTCTATTTTCTGTTGTATCCTCACAATGTCTCGCATCTCATCATCTCTTAGTTGAGTGAAAGTGCTTCTTACCTCAGGATTTCGGATGCTTATGAGGTTTTCATTGTAAGAAACCTGATTTATAACCCGGTATTGGAGAATATCTTTTAAAATATCTATGTCTTCCATACTGGCACCTCGCTATTGTATTCTAAGCTTTATCATTTTCTCCTTCATCACCTTCAGATGCTCCTGGGAGGTTTTTTTAAACTCCTTTATTACTTCCTTAAGGTCCTTGTTCTTTACCATATCATAATATTCCTCATACTTTTTGACTAGCAGCTCTTCCTTATCAATGGAATTCCTGAATACTATACTCAGCACATACTCCTGGGAAAATTCCTCCAAATCATCACTCCCCTTTCATTTACCTAACAATCAGCCAGTACATGCTCCTACAACAATTACCACAAATATTTTCCGCAGCTTTGCAGATATTATTCTTAAACCAGTTGAAATCACTTTGTTTGGAGGTGAATGGATATGAAGGTGGCTATAATTGGAGCAGGCTTATCAGGCCTCTCATGTGCTATCGAATTGGAGAGACACGGGATAAAGCCGGTAATTCTTGAAAAAAGGGCCCATGTAGGAGAGGCTCTTGATTACAGCGTCATATGGCCAAGGGTTCTCAACAGGCCGATAATGGATCCTTTAAAGTATTTGAAAAAGGAATACGCTCTAGAACTTACACCTCTTAATCATATAAAGAAAATGGTCATGTTTTCACCGGACCATAGCGCAGTTGAAAGAGGAAGCCTGGGATATATATTCAAAAGGGGATACCCTAATTATGCCGTGGAAAAACAGCTGTTAAACTATGTAAAAAGTCCTATAACCTTTAATAAATATATAGAGGTTGAAGATATCAAAGATGAATTTGATTATGTGGTGGCGGCAGATGCAAATAACCTCACTCCAAAGAAGCTTGGTGTGTGGACGGAGACCTTCAGTGCCCATACCAGAATTGCTACCGTTTTAGGAAAATTCAAGCCTACAGAAATTATCATGTGGCTTAATAACAAATATACAAAAAATGGGTTCTGTTATCTCGTCCCTGTCAGTGATAAGGAAGCAAACCTGGTGCAGATTATAAACGGCATTACCAGCTATGAAGTGGATTATTACTGGAAGGAGTTCCTATTTACTGAAGATATTGATTATTACATGTCTGGCACTACAGATACTGAGCATGACTGCGGTTTTGTACAGCCCCGTCAAGCAGGCAATGTGCTTTTTACAGGAAATGCCGCCGGCTTCACAGACGATCTAATAGGGTGCGGTGGACTTAATGCCATAGAAAGTGGAATGCTTGCCGCCCGTGCAATGGTATACGGCAAGGACTACAATACTCTGTCAAAGCCTATATTTGAAGATATAGTCAAGCTTCACGAGTTCCGTAAAGCAATGAACACCTTCGGGAATAATAGAATAAACCTGTTGATAAAAGCAATCGGACTACCTGTTTTTAAAAAAGCCATATATAACAATCCCTTTTTTAGAGTGTCTCATACCTCACATATTGCAAAGCTTTACAATGCTTTTATAAAAAATAAGAGAAGCTCCTTAGAGTGAAGCAGAATAAATCCCAGAGATAGTGAAATCTCCGGGATTCATAAATAAAGCTTATTAACTTATCTTGTCACTGCTCCTTCTGAATACTTATTTCCTGCGTTCCAGAGCAGGTACTCTTTTACGCCGTTTTCTTCCAGAGCTCTTATCTGGTCTTCTACCTGCTTGTCCGAATATTTGATGTGTCCAGACACCCAAGGTGCTGTGAAATCCTGTATCCATGGCCTTATTCCAGCAGGTGTCTCTATATTCTTGTTCCGAGCCACCGAATCCTTTGTGGAATAATATACAGTTTCATATGGATAAGCATCAGGAACTGATAATCCATAAGTCTGATTAGCATAGTGGCTTGGGTACATCATGGGACTAATATAGTCAACCACGTTGCTCACTGCCTCCCAGTACTGTCCCAGGGACATGTCATCCGCCACAGAACCTACAAGTCCATATACGTCTGCTGATATATACGCATTAAGTGGGGAAAGCTGCTCCCTTGCGTAGCTCAAGTAGTTCTGTATAGCCTGGGGCTTTGATTCTCCGGTTGCATTCCTATAGTCCAGAGATTTGTCCAATCTTCCGCCGTTTGAAGCAGGGAACCTTACATAGTCAAATTGTATTTCATTAAAGCCCGCTTCCGCTGCCTCCTTTGAAACCTCCAGATTATACTCCCAGAGATCCCTGTCATAAGGGGATGCCCAAATCAGTCCATCGCTGTTCGTGAAAGGCTTACCGCTATCTTTATATATTATGGCTCTATCGGGATGGTGTTTCGTATAGGTTGGGTCTTTAAAAGATACTATTCTTGCAATTGTATATATGTTATTATCTTTGAGCTTTTTAATCAGAGCGGCTATATCCTTTACCGGGGCATTCTCATTCGCATTTGGACTGTACTTTTCTGCAGCCTTTGTAGGAAACAGCATGTGCCCGTTATCGTCCTTGACATCTATAACAAAAGTATTGATTTTGGTCCGTTTTGTCATTTCTATCAGCTTGTCCAGCCTATTATTAGAAGCTGAGTATAGTGTTAGATAAATACCTTTTACCTCTACCCTGGGATTACCTGGATATTCAGAGGTCTTATTCTGAGGTGAAAAATCGAGCTTCCTCAAGGTATCACCCAGGAGTTCAGCCCTGTCCTTAACTGTGTACTCCGAAGCGATCCAACCTTCAACACTTCCATTTACTCCATCATAGCTGACCTTATACCAGTACTTCCCGGTATCATCCTTTTTTTCTTCAACTATGTCTACTGCTGAACCTTTAATCAGATTGTCCAGCGCTTTTCCATCTGCTTCAGCTGTCTCTCTGACTTTGAGCTTGCTGGCACTTATGTATGCTACATTTTCAGCTTTATCCTGATTTGCGTCTGCAGGAGCGGGATCCTCAGGAGCTGACGGGGTAGGTGTTGCCTGGGGTTGTTCTGTCGGAGCAGGTATAGGGTTGGTGGTAATTGCTGGTGCAGCTTGATTGTACATGCAGCCGGCAGCGAAAACTAGTACGAATAATAGCGTGATAATTACAGCAATTTTATTCCCTTTCATAGGCACCTCACAATTTATTATACATATATTTTATAACGAGCAGGGGCATACATTCCACATTAATTTGTCATGCCCCGTAAGCGAGTTTCATGAAAGGCTTCCTTAGTCGTTATAATACTTCAATAGAAGCCTTTCATACAAATAAATTATATCATGAAATATGACGTATTTTGTTGAAACTTTGTTGCAGTTTAGCATGTAAATTAATACAGTTTATCGAATAATTGCAAAGTAGGAGTAAAAAAAAAGACTGCAATGTGCAGCCTTTTACTCTTTATCATCCATTATGCTCACGTGATACTTGCCTACTTCCATCATGAACCTATCCTTAAGCTCCTCACAGTTTTCAACAAAGGATACCGGAATCTTCTTTGCCCTGTTGAAATTTATGTCCAGATTTATGTCTTCATCCTTTGAGGCCATTTTGACAATTTCATCGAAAGGAAGCTTCGGCCTTATGCCCTTTACTGTATAACCCTTTCGGTATCTCTGTTTAACAAAAGCATAAATAAGATATCTTCCTTCCTCGACACAGTGGACAGCACATAAAGCAACATCTTCAAACTTCACTGTCGTCCTTGTAAAGGGTCTTATAACCACAAGCTTCTTTTCATCTACAATAATCTTCAATACCAGACCACTATATGTAAGAGGTACAAATATAAGTAGAAGCGCGATGAAAAAATAAGCAAAGAACCCTTTCGGTATAAACGCATATATTATAAGCACCAAAGCAATTAAAATTGAGAGCATCACCAAAGGTCCCTTCATTGCATCCCAACGCCCTTTATATTCAGTCACAAGCTTTTTCCTCCTTAGTAATTTGTAAAAAATGTTCTGCCATTATTTCTATTATAGATAATCTTATTTATTTAAGCAATAGGAGTTACATTAGGTATGGTGCCGAATCTAAGTGAACAATATTAGGATATTTCTCATAAAGTATAGTTATGTGATTTATATCACATCCAAAGGAGTCTTTCTTTAGTAGAATTCAAATATAGATTATTTATGACATTTTATTTTAAAGGAGGAAATTATATGTTCTGTAATCAGTGTGAACAGACCCCCCACGGTGGTTGTACGAAAGTAGGAGTATGCGGAAAGAATGAGGATATAGCCGCGCTACAGGATACGATGATATTTGGCTTGAAGGGTATAGCTGCATATGCTACCCATGCAAGGGAAATGGGCTGCATTGACCCTGAGGTTGACGGCATAACCAACGAAGCATTATATATGACCCTTACCAATTCAAACTTCAATCTGAAGGAGCATATTGACATGGTGCTCAAGGTGGGCTCCGCTACAGTCAAGGTTATGGATCTTTTAGACAGTGCTCATACATCAAGATTAGGAATACCGTCGCCTATAACTGTATCCCAGGATAAGATAGAAGGCCACAGCATACTTGTTACAGGCCACAACCTGTATGCTTTAGAGGAGCTCCTCAAGCAATCTGCAGGGAAGGGAATCAATATTTACACTCACTCTGAAATGCTTCCGGCTCACGGATATCCTGAGCTTAAGAAATACAGCCATTTAAAGGGTAATGTAGGAAAAGCCTGGTATGACCAGAGAAAGCTCTTTGAGGAATTCCCTGGGGCGATACTTGGAACAACAAACTGTCTTATGCCCGTAAGAGGAACATATACGGACAGATTCTTCACTTACGGCACTGCAGGTTTAGAGGGTGCACAGAAGATAGTAAATGAAGACTTCTCCCCAATTATAGATAAGGCTCTTACTCTGCCTGCAGTGAATATTGAATCAGAAAAGACACTTACAACCGGCTTCCATCATCAGACAGTGCTTTCAATAGCCCCTGAAATAATCGAAGCAGTAAAGACAGGTAAAATCAGAAGATTCTTTGTTATAGCGGGCTGCGATGCCCCAACAAAGGGCAGGGATTACTTCAGAGAGCTTGCTCTTTCCCTCCCAACGGATTGTGTTCTATTGACCACCTCCTGCGGAAAGTTCAGGTTCAATGACCACGACTTCGGAACAGTCCCTGGTACAAATATTCCAAGATATATTGACTTAGGCCAGTGCAACAACTCCGGCTCAGCAGTAAAAATCGCTCTTGCCCTTGCAGAAGCCTTCAACTGCTCAGTGAATGACCTTCCTTTGAGCATAGTGCTCTCATGGTTTGAGCAGAAGGCAGTAGCAATACTCCTTGGACTCCTGCACTTGGGTGTTAAGAATATCCATGTAGGGCCAAAAGCTCCTGAATGGTTTACCCCAAACGTAGTGGAAGTACTTCAGAAGAACTTTGATCTCCAGCTTATAAGCGGAGATGCAAAGGCTGACCTGGAAAAGATGCTCGGATAAATAGGCACGAGGTGCGAGGTACGTGGAAACTTCGGGTATTCCTTACGGTACAGGAACGGGTAACACTGAACACACGGAATTTACACGGAACTACACGGTTAACTATTATATTTTATATCGCTAAATTAGTAAATTTCGATACTTGCTTCGTTATCGATAATTATTTATATATTAGAATATTTTTCCCAGCCGTGTATTCAGTGGAATTCAGTGTCCTCCGTGTTACCCGTAACCCCGTAACCAAAGAGCTACCGTATAACGGTAGCTCTTTTTTCGCCTTTTTTCTTTATCACCTTCAGCCTGAAGAAGTCTTCTCTTTCGCGCTCCTCCAGTACTTCCAGTATCTTGCCCACCAATTCCTTATATTTAGGTATCTGAATATTCTGCAGGGCATTTGCCCTTTTCTGTGTCCTTTTTACCTCCATGGCCAGCTTATATACCGAATCCTCAATTTCAGAGAGGTCATAAAGGAGCAGCTTCACCTCATGGAACTTATGCATAGCCACATCAAGAGCTGTGTTGGTATGATAAAAGCTGTAGAAGTGCGGTAGCGACCCTTGGCTATGCTGTATTTCCGGTATCTCAACACCCATAATGCTCTTATTCAGCACTTCAAAGCTCGATGCCTCAGATATCGACTGTGCAATCTGTTCTACATTGCTTATGCCCATGGTGATGTTAGCAGTCTGCAGCGCCTCATAAGCTTCTCCGAATACAACCACTACCTTCTTTTGAATCTCTTCCGCTCTCTCAATGAAGCCCATCATGGTCATGATAAGTACGCTTCTTTTTTTATCCAGCAGCTCAAAGCCCTTTTCCGAAAGCTCAAGGGAGTTCTGGGCAGCCATCAGGCTTGTTTTTGTATAAGTGATTTCCATCATTTTAACTACCTCTTGCCATAATACTTATCAAGCAGCTCTGGCTTGACCCTGTCAAGCTCCGCCCTGGGCAGCATTGCCAAAAGCTCCCACATAACATCCAGAGTTTCTTGCATGCTTCTATTTCCTTCAAAGCCTTGGTTGAGGAATTTTTGTTCAAACTGTCTCCCGAACTCCATGTATTTCTTATCCATGTCAGAAATATCATCCTCACCGATTACCTGTGCCAATGACCTTACATCCTGAACATGGGAGTATGCGGAAAATACCTGATTCGCAACATCAGGGTGGTCTTCCCTTGTATAGCCCTCACCTATGCTCTCCTTCTGAAGCCTGGATAGAGAAGGCAGCACATTGATGGGAGGATATATGTTCTTCTGATGAAGCTCCCTGGATAGTATGATCTGTCCTTCAGTTATAAAGCCGGTAAGGTCCGGTATCGGATGAGTTATATCGTCATTAGGCATTGTGAGTATGGGTATCTGAGTTATACTGCCTTGGGAATTCTTTATCATTCCGGCACGTTCATAAAGACTTGCCAGGTCAGAATACAAATACCCCGGGTAACCTTTTCTCGAAGGGACCTCCTCCCTGGATGCGGAAAGCTCCCTCAAAGCCTCACTGTAGTTAGTCATATTGGTCATAATGACTAGTATGTGCATATTAAGCTCAAAGGCCAGATGTTCTGCTGCAGTCAATGCGCAGCGGGGTGTGGTGATCCTCTCTACGATGGGATCATCCGCCAGGTTTATATACATTACAACCCTGTTTGTAACCCCAGACAATTCAAAATGCTTTCTGAAAAAATCAGCCTCATCATGTTTTATGCCCATTGCGGCAAAAACTATAGCAAAATTACCTTCATCATCCCCTGATATCCTCGCCTGCTTTACTATCTGCGCTGCAAGCTCATTGTGCGGCAGACCGTCTCCTGAGAACAATGGCAGCTTCTGCCCCCTTACAAGGGTAGTAAGCCCATCGATTGAGGAAATACCCGTCTCTATATAGTTCCTCGGATATCTCCTTCCTACGGGATTGATGGGGCGCCCGTTAATGTCATATTTCTTGTCAGAGTAGAAACCTGCTCCGTCTATAGGCTCTCCTATGCCATTGAAGGTCCTCCCTAAAATATCCTTTGACAGAGGTATCTCCATTGGTTTTCCGGTAAAAGCGACACTGGCATTGTTGAGCGATATGCCTGAGGTGCCTTCAAAAGCCTGTATTACTACCCTGTCACCGTCTATTTGTACGACCTTCCCCTTCTTATGACCTATACCCTCTACTTCGATATCCACAACTTCGCCAAACACAGCTTCCTTGACCCCGCTGAGTATGATGAGCGGACCTTCAATCTTCTGCAGCTTTAGATATTTCAATCTCATTGTCTGCTCACCTCTTTGCTATACGTGTTTTCCAAGCTGTCATAGAAGCTGTCAATCTCTTTGATCAGTTCATCAAACAGCTCCAGCTTGTCTTCCGATACATTGTATTTCATGGTTATAATCTTATAAAATAAGTCATCCTTCTTTACCTTCGATATTGGAACACCCATCTTTATGCACTTGTAGGCCTTATCATACAGCCTGTCTATTACCTTAAGCATCTTATGCTGCTTCTTCAAGGACACATGGGCATCATTCTTATGATAAGCATTCTGCTGGAGATACCCTACCTTTATAACCCTTGATACTTCAAGTATCAGTCGCTGGTCGTCAGGCAGTATATCCTCTCCTACCAGCTTTACTATCTCCATGAGCTTATCTTCCTCCTGAAGTATCCTTAGCAGCTTTGCTCTTAGGTCCAGCATATCGGGTGACACATTTTCCTCATACCAGGAACTAAGGTCTGTTATATACCCACTATAGGAGCGCAGCCAGTTGATGGCAGGATAGTGTCTTGCGTACGCCAATGATTTGTCCAAGGCCAGGAACGTACTGACCACCCTTTTGGTGTTCTGTGTGACCGGCTCGGAAAAATCTCCCCCTGCCGGAGATACAGCTCCTATTATTGTTATTGATCCGCTTCTTCCTCCCAAGACCTCTACATCTCCAGCTCTCTCATAGAACTGAGCCAGCCTTGAGGGCAGGTAGGCAGGATAGCCTTCTTCTGCAGGCATCTCCTCAAGTCTTCCTGAGATTTCTCTTAGGGCTTCAGCCCACCTGGAGGTGGAATCAGCCATTATTGCTATATTGTAGCCCATATCCCTGAAGTACTCCGCTATAGTTATCCCTGTGTATATTGATGCTTCCCTTGCAGCTACAGGCATGTTGGAGGTATTGGCTATAAGCACTGTCCTCTCCATTATGGATTTTCCGCTTTTGGGGTCGTTTATTTTTGGGAAGTCCTCAAGCACTTCTGTCATCTCATTTCCTCTTTCTCCGACGCCAATGTAGACTATAATATCAGCATCACTCCATTTCGCAAGCTGATGCTGTGTTATGGTCTTCCCTGTGCCGAAGCCACCGGGGATAGCTGCTGTGCCTCCCTTTGCCAAAGGGAAGAAAGTATCTATGACCCTTTGCCCTGTAATTAGTGGTTTGCCAATGGGATTCCTGAAGCTGACAGGTCGTGCCTGTCTGACAGGCCATGTCTGATACATCTTCAGCTCATAAAGTCTCTGTTCGGTTTCCAGCTTTATAAGTACTTGCTCGATATTGTAGCTCCCATTTTTTTCTGCAAAAACCACTCTTCCTCTTATATTGGGGGGAACCATAAGCCTGTGTTCTATAATCGTTGTCTCCTGCACAGTTGCATATATGCTCCCTGCTTCCAATAAATCCCCGGTCTTCACTAGTATTTCTGCATCCCACAGCTTTTCTTCATCTATCGAAGCCATTCCAACCCCTTCAGGGATAAAAGCTGTGCCTGTTTCATACATTTTCTGCAGCGGACGCTCAATTCCATCAAATATGTTTTTTATTATTCCGGGACCCAGCTTTACAGACAGAGGTCTCCCGGTGGAGATTATACCTTCTCCCCTCATAAGACCTGTGGTCTCTTCATATACTTGGATGGTAGCAGTTTCCTTATCAACAGAAATCACCTCTCCGATAAGCTGTTTGCCCCCCACCAGCACCATTTCCCTCATTTTAAGGTTCTCAACACCCATTACCCTGACTACAGGGCCATTTATATATACAATTCTCCCGATTTTACTTTCCATTGTCCTGCACCTCATCAAGCCTGCGGGATATACTGCTCCCAATCAGCTCACGATTTTCTTCAATTAAGGATTTCAAGGTGTAGTCAACCTGCATTTCCCCCTTATCATCCTCTGCATAGAAGCCTCCTATTATGCTTTGCCCCACTTCTTGAAGCATACATCTGCCCTTCAATTCTCCCAAGGATATCTGTTGGCTGATGAACTCCCTTAAGGCTTCCAAATCTCTCTTAGTAAAATACAGCTGCAGCAAGTCTGACTTTTCAAAGGCAGCTGCCGCCTTGATAAGGCTTCTTGACAAATAACCCTTGTAGTCGTCTTGAGAGACAAAGCTCTTAGCTTCCTGAGCTAAAAGCTCGATTATTTCATTAATGAATAGCTGCCTTCTATCAAGCAGCTGATGATAAACCCGGGATTTTGCCTTTGCGATAAGCTGTTTCCTATCCTTTTCTGCCCTTTTCTCCGACTCTTCTATAATGGCTTTCTTTTTGGCTTCCACTTCTTCTAAAAGCCTGCTTTTTTCCTGTTCAAAGCTTTCTATTGCTTTAAGTCTCTTTTCAGAGGTAAACACTTCTATATCCGTGAATATCATCTTACTGAAAAGCTCTATTTTATCTTCGATTGATACTGTCATAGCTCATCACCTCAAATCTTCAGTCCGATGGACTCTTTGATGTAGTTGGTTATATAATCGCTCCTGCGCCTTGCTCCATGCCTGTCAGGTATAATTGTTACTATGGGTTTGGTCACATCCAGCCTCACCATCTTAAGCTCCTCTGATACTCTTTCCGCCAACACCTCTGTCACCAGAAGTATCCCAATATCCTTTCTGTTGCAGGCACCCTCTATAGCATCCAGTATCTCGTCCCTTTCATGGACCAATACACCTTTTATCCCAGCAAGTCTCATTCCTGTCAAGGTATCGACGTTATCACTGATAAGGAAAAACTTCATATATGCTCTCCTTTTTATAACGAATAGGGGCATCTATTCCACCTTAATTTGCCATGCCCCGTAAATGAGTTTCAATAAAGGCTTCCTTGCTTGTTAAAATACATTAATAGAGGCCTTTATTATAGTTGTCCTAAGATAATTATTGATGTAATAAGTCCATATATAGCTATACCTTCAGCCAAACCTACAAATATCAATGTTTTCCCCAGTATCCTCGGGTTTTCCGATACTGCTCCCAGAGCTGAAGAACCTACTGCCCCAACTGCATAGCCAGCACCAATAGTAGCAAGTCCTGTTGATAGACCTGCGGCTATAAAGCCCAATCCGGCATTTGAGTTGTTTTCCTGTGCAGCATGCACTATATCAGGAGTAAGTACAAAGAGAAACAAAGCTATGAGAAACATATATGAAACCAAGCTTATCCTCAGTATATTTCTGATTTTCTTCCCCTGTGTATCCTCTTCTGATCGATAAAGTATAACTCCCAATCCTATTGTAAAAAGCACTATTCCAATAGCAATTTCCAATATTGTGTACATTTCAATGCCTCCTAATTTTAATCATTTTGTATTTGAATTTCCCACAGCAAGGGATCACTGTTTGCCCTAGATGCGGACGGGCGTGGAAACCCGCCCCTACTATCCATCCATATTTCCTTCATTAAACAGACTCACAGGCCTGTACTCGACTCCATAACCTGAGTAATACTTGCTGAAAAGCTCATAGTACTCAAGCCTAAGGCTTTGTATAAACACGATAAGCCCTTCCAGCCCTATAATCATAATATTGCCTATCACAAGGACTATAATGCCCCCCACCTTGGAGTTCAGCATCTCTGCCATTGTAGCAAAGGCAATGTATAATCCCACATGGTTAAGAGCAAAAGCACCCACCCTTATGAAGGATATTATGTTGGATGCAACAGAAAGCACCGTCTCTACTACTCCGAACCCTGCTTCTATATAATAATCCCCCGGAGACTCCTCATATAACCTATGTCCTGTCAGCAGACCCGTCAAGGGCTGTTTGAACACCATTACAAGCAAAAGTGCAGCCATTATTCCTATGGGCAGACCTATACCGGCAGTCAAACTACCTGTGGCCTTCCCCCATACAGCAAATATCAGTGTGAGGAAGAACATGAAGCCAGCCAGCCCTTCCCGGCCAAACAATCCTTCTTCCACGTTCTTGGAGCTGTAAAGGTTCGCCAGGCTGTATATATAGCTTATGGTTATCAATACCATCCCCAACACTATAGCCCCTATGAGCATTGTGTTGATATTGGCCATAGGTCTTATAAGCAACGGCTCTATCAGCTCCTCAGAGCCGAATATACTTCCATATAATGCCCCGAAGAGCATGGAGCTGGCCCCAAGTCTTGCCAATATACCTCCGAAGCTCTTATTCGCTGTTTTAAGACCTATTAGCAGACCGCCTAAAAGGATTATCAACCCCTGCCCCAAATCACCAAACATTGCCCCGAAGAGCAGCATATAGGAAATTGCAAAAAAGGGTGTAGGATCTAATTCCCCGTAGCTGGGAGTGCCATACATGCTTATCAAGACTTCAAAGGGCTTAAAGAATATGTTGTTCTTTATTTTTGTCGGAGGTGCATGACCGCGCCTCCGATCTACGACATTGTCAGCAATAAATACAATGCTGTCGCTGAAATTCTGCTGTAGTTCATTGCGGATTTCGTCCATCTCGCTGTCAGGTACAAATCCAATTATAAAAAACATGCTATGCCCCAGTGCAGCATCCTGCTTCAGCTTCTCCGCTCTCTTCTCCAGTTCCAGCAATGTGTATGCCCTGACTACAGAGACCTTATATTTTTCCCTAAGCTCCAAAACGGATTCCTTTAGTTCCTCTACAAGTCTTTTTTCCTTATCAATTTCACTTTGCAGCTGCTTTGCTATATTCACTGAATTTCCGCTGTATCCCTGAGGCAGCTCTAATTCCTTATAGTTCAGTGATGCAAATATTCTCTCAGCTTCCTCACCAAGATCCTCGGGAGTGAATGCAGCAATTGCCATATTGCCATCCATAGCAGCTACACGAAATATCACAGAAGGCACATTCTCAATGTTAAGCTCAAGCTTTCTGAAATTTTCATTAGAGAGCAACAGCAGTCTGAACTTAATAAAGCTCATATTCTTTATTTTTTCTATCTTTAAGCTGGTATTCCTGAGATATCTCACGTTTTCCAGATAACGCTGCAGCTTTTCTATATTGGCTGTTTTTTTCTCTATGCTTTCAGAGATGCTGCTAACACTGTCATAAACCTTCCTTAGGTCCGCTGTTATATTTTCATAATCGTCACCAATGCTCAAATACGTTTCGCAAATCTCAGGTTTAAGACTGAATAGTTCTTGAAACGCCTTTATCATTGCCTCATCCTTGGAAAAGTCCCTCCTTACAATATATGGTCTAAGATGAGCCAGTTCCTGCAAAGCCTGCATATGCTCCTGTGAGGCTGAAAGATTCAGACTATTGGAATTTAACTCGGAGAGAGCATTCAGCATATGGGTACTGCCGTTCATCACTATCAGACGCGAAATCCTATCCAAATCCGAAAGCTTTCCTATTATATTCACTATTTTCATTCTTTCTACAGCCAATGTTTGTCGCCTCCTCTTAGAGCTTTCTTATAATATATTTATGCGCCTGTTCCGCCGGTATCTTATATCTTATGGCTTCTACCATGGCGATTATGTCCTTTACCTCATACTCCAGGAATATTATAAATGCAAAGGCGCTTATAATAGAAAGGTCCTCACTTCTCACCAAAGCTTTAAGCTCAAAAAATACATGGCGTTCCATTCTTCTCTCCATATATATGTCGGTTGTTTCATCCTCTTTGAACATAAAGCTGTACCTGGTGGTTTTCACAAGCCGGAAGAATTCCTCAAGACTCTTTGCGTAGCATAATGATTTCAATAAGTTGAAATCCAGTCTGTAACTAATATTAATGGTATAGTTCAAGAGCTCTTCCGGGCTAAGCTTGTAAAATTTCTTCCCCCTGTATATCCACTGAATATTCAGCAGGTCAGCAATTATTCCCTGTGCATGCTGCAATACCCCCATGTCCCTCTTGGAAAGCTTGCTCCATTCCCTCTGCAATATGGAGTAGTATGACATGTCCAGAACCATTTCAAACCTGAATAAATTCTCAGTGAAATTTCCGTCAACTAAAGGTATCAGGAACTTGTAGAACTCAGAGCCTTCAAGCGCGAATATTATATCACTTACCTGTTTTGCTTCGAAAACCTTATTAATATCAAGCTTGCTGTACTTTCCTATGAAAGCACTGCTCCTAAAATCGGCTGCATCCTGGCCGTTGTATACAGCCCTGGCTATTGCCTTTAACTCTTCAATCTCATATTTGGCATAAAGTGTCTTGATGAAATCCTTATAATCACCGGTAAAGTAATGAATTATCCTGTCAATACTCTTAACCATGTTCTGCTTTATAAGGTTTTCAAGCATTCCCCTATGGACATTTTCTGCAGCTACACTTGCCAATACTTCAGAGTAGGCAGACTTTTCCTTCAGGTATCTTGCCACCTCTGTTACTGATTCCAGCTTGAGCAGGCTTGCATAATCCTCATCCTTGAGAAATTGACCCTCCATTGCCTTTATCTTGGCATTTACAGCAGCAAATCTAGTGACATTATCCATAAATACTACCTCTCAATGTCTAGGAGCTGCTTCCAAATAGCTTTGGCCGCATTCTCCTTAAAGCCCAAAAAAGCTGTTTGAAGCTCATTTATCTTCAACCTTGCAGCCTCATCCATTTCCTTTGCCTGCAGCTTAGCATCCTCAATTATTTCATCATGCTTTTGCTTTGCAATGAAAGCCGCTTTCTCCAGAACAGCTTCAATGTCCCTAAGCTCATTTCTGCTGCTCGCTTCAAGCTCCACAAGCTCAGCATCACTTTTCCCCTTAATGGCCACAGCCCTGGAGTCAAGTTCAATAAGCCTTCTAATATATGTATCCAGGTTCTTTTCCATATATATCACCTTCAAAATCATTTAATAACCATAATTTAAATTATGTAATAGATGGCAATGAAAGTCAATTTCGATAAACATGAATTGCGTGCCTTAATAACTGATTCAGCCTAGGATTATCAATTAAGATAGAGTTTAGTACTATTATTGCGATTTATGTAGTATATTAATTCGTTTTAATTCTATACTCTAATATCAGTGATTCCATCCATATCTATTTTGAATTCTGTTTATGCTTTCTATTGTAATATGATATACTGCCAAATTGTGTAACTATTTGAAACAATCTGCCTATTTAGCCGAAAGACTTGTGAATTCAGCTTCGACTGTGATAAAATTGCATTAATATCTATAATTTGGGGTGATTGTGTGGAAATGTATCAAAACGAGTATTTTTCGCTTATACGTGAAGATGATAAGCTCTATATTTCTGTTTACCACCCTGGTTTTGAAATGCGTGAGTTCAATAACCTTCTATTAGACATGCCTACAATTCAGCTTCATAATTTTACTAATCTTAAAAACGCATTGGACGAATCGTCGGGACTTAGAATTTTCATTGGAAATATAAAACCCCGAGTCGAAGTGACAGTTTCCGTTGATGAAATGGAAGCAAAAATAAAGCTTAATATTTCTGCAAAGGAATTCGCAGATAATAAAATACCAATTTCCTCAGAAATAATTTCAGCACTTAATAAAGCAGGGGTCACCGAAGGCTTGGATGAGCTTTTCCAGAAACCAATTACGGTGCAGAAGGAAATACCTGTCGCAAAGGGCATTAAACCCAAAGACGGCAAGGATGCTGTAATCAAATACTATGAAATTTTAGAAAAAAAGCCAATAGTAAAAGAGGATGGAACGGTTAACCACTATGAGCTTAACCTTATTGACAATATTAAAAAAGGGGACTGGCTTGGAGAGAAAATACCTCCTACAGATGGGAAACCCGGCAAGACTGTCAACGGCAAGCTACTGCCAGCCCGAAGGGGAATTGACCTCAAGCTCAAATATGATAAGAAAACTATTGAAGAGGTTGAGGAAAACGGAAAAATCGTACTTCGAGCTGCAATAGAAGGTGCTGTGAGATTCGATGGAGACAAGATAAGGATTGAAAACCACCTTGTTGTACCAGGAGACGTTGGCTATGAAACTGGCAGTATATCCTTTGATGGATATGTAACGGTTAAAGGTACTATAAAGGATGGGTTTTCAGTAATAGCCAAGAATGATATCTCCATACAGGGAAACATGGGCTTGGGAGTAGTTGACAAACTGATTTCCAAAGAAGGCAGCATATACATCAAGGGTGGCATCTTTGGTAAAAACACATCATTAATAGAAGCGAAGAAGAGTGTTTTTGTAAAATACTGCAATGAGTGCAATATAACTGCCGGAGAAGATATAAATGTAGGCTTTTATGCCCTTGACAGCAATCTCAAGGCCAAAAAAGTAATTATGGATCCTATACACGGGAAAGTAATCGGAGGAACAATAAATGCCGAAATCCAAGTTGTTGCGGGAGTAATAGGCAACAAATCAGAAAAAAAGACCTATATTAATGTCTCAGGCTTTGATCGGGTAGCCATTAAGAACGAGTTCGAACAGCTCCTTGAGAAATACAAGGTTATGCTGACTGATGTCAACAAAGTGAAACGGCAAATTGAGTTGTTTGAGCACAACATATCCGGTGCCGAATATGTAGACAGCCGTGAATACAATCAGTATTTAAGGAAATATGAGGATATACTTGATGGGATAAGGATGCTGGACGAATATAGAAAAAGGCTCCAGCAGATTCTTGAAACCAAGGGAGAAGGCGAGATTGGTATTTCCAAGGCTGCATATCCGGAAACCATCATCCAAATAAAGAACATGCAGAAGAGAATCAATTCTATAGTAAGCGGCAGTTTTTATGTAATGGATAAAGAACTTCATCACAATTGAGGAGATAATAATTTATGATAGACAATAAAAACGTGAGCAAGCTTTATAGATATGAGGCACTGCTTCAGGCGATTGACTTCTTTACCCAGAAGTTCAATCTTGACCAGCTTTCACATTATGCCTTTGAGTCTGCCAATAAAATACTTGATTTAAAATCATCTGCGCTGTTTTTATTAGAAGGTGACTTCTTCGAAGTAAAAAACTCCAAATACAGCGGTGTTTCACACTACATAATACCAAATACTCAAAACATCAAGGGAATAGCAACACTTCACGGGGATATAATAACTTCAAGCTTTGAAAGGTTCTTTACCGCAGAGGATATAAGTTTATTCAATATGAAAATTGTCATACCCCTAATTATAAAGGACCTTATGTACGGTTTCATAGTATCAGACGGCAAGCTGACACAGGAGTTTGGAGAAGATGACTTCATTGTAGCGCATGCACTGATGCAGCTTATGAACAATTCCCTGGAAAACAGCAAGATTTTTTCTGACCTTCAGGAGACCAATAAGCAGCTGGACCAGAAAATATTCAACCTGTTCTCTATAAACCAAAGCTCCAGAGCTATGCTTTCAGTACTTGACCTCAGCAAGCTGTATTCCCTATCCATTGACATATTCAGCGAGCTCACCTCCAGCAAGGTGACAGCCTTCGGGTTATATGACGAAATCAGTCACAGGATTATTGTCCGGGGCTATAAGAATGTATTCAGTGCTAATAAATATTACAGGGAATTTGAGCTGACAGACAAGGAATACAAAGGTTACAAGATAGTTTTCAACTACCGCCAGGACGGGGAGCTTTTAAAGGAAATATTCAAGAACTGCGAAGTCTTTGCTGAGCTTGAGGCAGAGTACATTATACTTTTGGTCAGGGACAATATACTAGGCTTTGTTACAATAAGCGAGCCGGTTAATGAAAGAAAATATGACCAGTCCCTCTTTGAGCTTATAGAGTCCTTGGCTTCCTCTACATATATATCCTTAAAGAATGCAATGCTTTTCCTGGAGGTAACCCGCCAAAAAAGCATAATAGAACAGAAGCTTACAATGCTGACAAAGCTCGGTGTGCTGATAAAAAATCTTAACAGCTGCACAGATATCGAGGAGCTTTGCCACCTGGCAATAAGGACACTCAATATATCCTTCGGGATAAAAAAGGCTCTTATTGCATTGTACGATGGCAAAAACTTCGTAATAAAGGAAACGGTGGGTTTTCGCCCAACCGGAACTCTGCTTGACACTAATGACAATTGGGAGAGGTTCAGCTACTCAGGTGTTTATTACTGTTCCACCAATGATTCAAACAGTACCTATCTGTCGGATCAACTTCTTCTGGAGGTTGAAGACAGCAATTGTCTGGTGATATCACCAATCCTTATTGACAGTGCAATGCTTACAGATAATTCAAAGCCCCTGGGGTACTTAGTTGCTCTTCAGACATCAGAAAGCTTAAAGGAGGAAGAAATACTCCTTATTGATACAGTAGCCAACAGCATAGCACCCACCATAAACCACATAAATAGTATGCAGCAGGTGAAACGAGAATATATTTTAAATCAGCAGGTCGCATTGATTAGGGGTATCTCAGCCAAATGCAGAAGCAGAGAAAAATATCTTATTAATTTTCACCTATATTATAAGAAAATACTGAAATTACCTTTCACAGACCCAGATATATCAGACTATACGGAGAATGAGTACTACTACTTTGACAACACGCTTTTCGTACTGAGTGAGGAGGAGTTGGAATTGCCGCTCTTCGATGGGGAAATTCAGGGTGAAAGTACTGAAGAAATAATAGAAGCTTTAAAAAAGCTTTAAAAAAGTTCTCCAATATAAAATAAAAATACGGCTGACCTGCGTCAGCCGTATTTTTATTCTTCAATTTTTATCCTGTGATATGTCTTCTTGCCCTTCTTTATGATGAGCTTTCCATCCTTGAGGTCGGCGGTGCTTACAGCAAAGTCTATGCTATCCACCTTGGCATCCTCCACTAATACTCCCCCCTGGGTTATGAGCCTTCTAGCCTCACCTTTGGAAGGCGCAAGACCGGTCATAACCAGAAGGTCTATGATATTGATGCCCTTATCCAGCTGCTCCTTTGGCACTTCAGTGGTGGGAATGGATTCGGAATCCCCGCCTCCGCCAAACAGTGCCTCAGTGGCATTCTGAGCCTTTGCAGCCTCTTCTTCTCCATGCACTATCTTTGTCACTTCAAAGGCAAGAGCTTTCTTCGCTTCGTTTATCTTCTCACCGGTTAAGCTGCCCAGTCTTCTTACCTCATCCATAGGCAGGAAGGTCAGCAGTGCAAGACATTTCTCTACATCAGCATCATCGACGTTTCTCCAGTACTGGTAGAAATCATAGGGGCTGGTTTTCTCCGGATCAAGCCATACTGCGCCGGCCTGAGTCTTACCCATCTTCTTGCCTTCGCTGGTAGTGAGCAGTGCGAAGGTTACCCCGTAAGCCGCCACTCCTTCTGCTCTTCTTATGAGGTCTGCACCAGCCAATATGTTGGACCACTGGTCGTTGCCCCCCATCTGCAGCCTGCAGCCGTATCTTCTGTATAACTCAAGGAAGTCATACCCCTGCATGAGCATGTAGTTGAACTCCAGAAAGGTCAGCCCTTTCTCCATCCTGCTCTTGTAACAATCTGCAGCTAACATTTTATTTACCGAGAAATAAACTCCTACTTCCCTTAAGAAGTTGACATAATTGAGCTCCAGCAGCCAATTGGCATTGTCGTCCATTATAGCTTTATTGTTATTGAAGTCTATGAGCCTTTCAAACTGCTTTTTGAACCTTTCGCCGTTGTGTATTATATCCTCACGGCTCAGCATTTTTCTCATATCTGTCTTATCGGTAGGGTCCCCTACCATCGTCGTACCGCCCCCGATCAGGGCTATAGGCCTGTGTCCGGCTCTCTGCATGTGGGCCATCGCCATTACTGTCAGGAAATGACCTGCAGTAAGACTGTCAGCAGTAGGATCATAGCCTATATAAAAAGTGACCTGCTCCTTGCCCAGGAGCTCCCTTACCTCTTCCTCATGGGTAACCTGTTCTATGAAGCCTCTTTCCTTCAGAATGTCAAACACATTTGTACCATTCATTATAAAACCTCCTCGCAATTAGTATTTATAGAAATCAAAAAAGCCACTCATCCACAAAGGGACGAATGGCTCGCGGTACCACCCTAATTGGTCTTGCAGTAAATCACAATCTGCATAACCCTCTTTAGAATACTTACATATTCCCTTCCCTTTATAACGGAGGAAGCTTCCGGCAAGACCTACTCGATATCTTTCAGCCCGCAGTTCAAGGGTGTATTTCATAAGCTTCTGCTGTCGGCTTTCACCCTTCGCCGACTCTCTGACTGCACAGTCTGCTGTTCTTCGACTGCACATAAGCATCCACAAATTACTTATCCCCATCATTACCATTAAAAATTTGATTAGATTAATTATATAATCATAGTATTATTGTGTCAACATAAAAGTATACTCAAGTTGATATTTGGCATTCCTTACTGTACAATTGTTTATGTAAATGCTTTGAATACACATACAGAGGAGATTATACATGAAAAAATCTACGAAGGCAGACCTGTCTTTACTGCTTGTTACTATATTCTGGGGAGCAGGCTTTCCTGCAACCAAAATAGCCCTCCAAACCATGACACCATATTATCATATAGGATTTAGATTTGCAGTAGCAAGTCTACTGCTGGCTGCCCTTTTCTATAAAAAACTCAAAGGCTTGCATATAGGCTTGATAAAACCGGCGTTGGTACTGTCCTCGCTGCTTTTTGCGACCTATGCCTTCCAGACGGTAGGCATACAGTACACTACCGCTTCAAAATCCAGCTTTTTCTCCGGCCTGGCTGTGCTTGTTGTGCCTATATTCTCAATATTTTACCTTAAAGCAAAGCTGGAGCTAAAGACAATAATAAGCGTACTCACAGCTACTATGGGACTATTTCTGCTGTCATATACCGGAAGCAACTCCAATTTCAACATAGGAGATTTCCTGACCATATTATGCTCTATATGCTATGCTTGGCAGCTTTTACTTACAGGAACCTATGTCCAGAAGTATGATGCTACTCTTCTTGTTATCGTACAGCTGTTCTTCGTATCGGCATTCGGAATAATTTTTGCCGTTATACTTGAACCCTTCCCTGTAGGAATGTCGACACCCAGCTTCTGGTCCTTGATGTTCTCGGCGGTGCTTTGTACAGCTTTTGCCTTCTGGATGCAGACTACAACACAGAAATCCACTCCTGCAGCACATATTGCGTTAATCTTTACTATGGAGCCGGTATTCGGGGCTCTGACCTCTTTCCTCGCATTAGGAGAAGTAATCGGTATTAGGGGAATTATCGGCGGCATGTTCATAGTAGCTGCAATGCTCATTTCAGAGCTGCAATGGCTAAATAAAGGAAAAACACCCACTACAGAGGATTCTACATCTTCTTAGGCTGGAAGTATCCTCCCAAGGATGACCTCACATCCATGGTGGTTATAAACGCACCACAATCACAACCGTCAATTATTTCATGAAGCTTTCTTACCTTCTTTCTGTCCAATATGATGTTCAACATATAGCTTCTTCCTTCCTTACCTTCACCCTCAAAAATAGTAACTCCAAAGCCTGCGTCTCTTAGACACTGAACCAGCTCCTCCATCATTTCCTTTACTATTACCTGGGCAACCAATCGTCCTATGGACAGCTTCTCTTCTATTTTGCTTCCGATAATATTACCTGTAGCATAACCAAGACAGTATGCGATTATAAGCACTGGCTTGTTAATGTTCCCTACTACCTTCCCGAGTACTATAAGATAAATCATCACCTCGAAAAATCCAAGCACCGAAGCAATCCTTCTTTGCCCTTTAACCAGCAGTATGGTTCTCATGGTGCCTATTGAAACGTCTATGATTCTTGCAATAAATATAAATAAAGCCTGTAAAAGAATACTCACACGTCTTTCCCCCTGTTTAATTCAATAATCAAATCACTATATTATTAATTCTATACTTTTTCTCGTCTTCCTTCCTTGATAGTCATTCTGTAAAAATTGGCAGCAAAAGTGTCAATAATTTTTTGTCTTTGTTGTCAAAATATAAGTATGCATTTAAATTTGTCGATTATAACAAAACACAAGTTCTAAGGAGGGAAATAATCAATGAAAAAGTACAGGGTCCCACTTTCAGCAGCGATTATAATGCTTATGCTCATTTCTATACTCAGCGGCTGTACCTATGACCCGGCAAGAAGATACATCCAGACAGACCCCAATAACCAGGCAGACTTAGATACTCCAACTCTGCCGAATAATCTTGTAGGCAGAAATGGGAATAATACAGGCGATGCCTCAGGCAACATGATATCAGCCACGTATGAGGTAGTGGACTTCAGCTATCTCACAATTAACGGAGACAGTTGTAATGTAAGAACCGGTGCGGGAACAAAATACCCATCCATCGGCAAAATCAATTCTGATCAAAAAATCAGGGCGCTTGGAAAGCTGGACGGCTGGTATGTAATAAAGATGCCCGACAGCGGTAAAATCGGATGTATCCCAGCAGCAGATGCAAAGCCTTCTGGCGCTGGTACAACAGCAACTAACCCAAATTTGACTACAGGCACCGGAACTGTAACTCCCGCTCCAGGGACTACCATCGGAGCAGGTACAACTGGAGGAGACACTACAGGAGGAGGTACAACTGGAGGAGGCACTACAGGAGGAGGTACAACTGGAGGAGGCACTACAGCAGCCGGATCAGCCGCAATGTCCTCTGATGAAGCAAGGATACTGCAGCTGGTTAACGCGGAAAGAGCAAAGACAGGTGCTAAAGCGCTCAGTTCTAACGGAGATTGTACAAAGTTGGCAAGGATGAAGTCACAGGATATGGTTGATAAAAATTACTTCAGTCATCAATCGCCAACTTACGGCTCGCCTTTTGATATGCTGAAATCTAATAAAGTAAGCTATATGTACGCAGGAGAAAACATTGCTATGAATCAGAGCGCTGATGCAGCCTTTAAGGCATGGATGAACTCAGAAGGCCACAAGAAAAATATATTGAACCCCAACTTCACAGAGCTTGGAGTCGGTATAGCTCCCAAAGGCAACGGAAGCAGCATTTATACTCAGCTCTTCATAGGAAGATGAAAAAAAGCGGCTTGTGAACTGAACCCAAAATGTTAGACAGTTTATTAAGCAACTCTCTGGGACTGAATCCGGTACTGAACTGGGCTCAGTCCTTTTAGTTTGCACTTAATCCTTCTGTTATTATAATAATCTATGTAATCTTCAAGTTCCTCTCGGAACTGCTCAAATGAGCTAAACTTTTTTAGATAAAGTAATTCCGATTTAAGCAGGCCAAAAAAGTTCTCCATAACTGAGTTATCCAGGCAGTTTCCCTTGCGTGACATGCTTTGAATAATTCCCTTATGCTGAAGTCTGTATTGATATTGCTTCATCTGATACTGCCAGCCCTGATCTGAATGGAGAATCAGATTTGTGTTGTCTTGTATCTTTGCAAATGCTTTATCAAGCATATCCATTGCCTGATGGAACGTTGGCCTCTCTGATATATTGTAGCTCACAATTTCACCATTGAATAAATCCAGTATTGGAGAGAGATACAGCTTCCTTCCAAATAGTGAAAACTCAGTAACATCAGTAACCCATTTCTGATTAGGCTTATCTGCCTTAAAATTACGCTGCAGCACATTAGGTGCTACTTTGCCGACTTCACCTTTGTAAGATCGGTACTTGCTTATTCTTACCTGGCTCTTGATGCTGCATTCTCTCATCAGTTTTAAAACAGTCTTATGGTTGATGCCATATCCCCTGTTCTGAAGTTCCAGAGTGATCCTTCGATAGCCATATCTGCCCTCGTTTTCATGATATATTCCCTTTATTACAGCTTTTACTTCTTCGTATTTATCAGGTTTTTTCATCTTCTTTAGGTAGTAGTAGAATGTACTCCTGGGAACACCAGCAAACTCAAGCAGAGCCATCAGTTTAAATTCATGCCTTAATTCGTCGATGGCAATTACTTTTTCCCACTCTCTCGGGCAATTCTTTCCTGAACTAAGGCATTCAATTTTTTTAGATAAGCGTTCTCCATGCGAAGTCTTTGAACTTCTGCTATCAAGTCCTCTTCTACTTGATTATTTAGTACTGTATTTTTGTTTGGTTTTTCTTTTTTCACTTTATTAGAAGCCATATTTTTCTTTCGACCACGATTATCTCTGTAAAGAGCCTGTGGTCCCTCCTCGTAATATATACGTTCCCATCTACCAACGGTTGTATCACTTGGAACCCCAAACAACACAGCTGTTTCAAAAATTGACAAATGGTTTTCATGCATATATTCTACGACATGTTGCTTAAATTCGCCAGAGTAAGTTCCATGCTTTAAGAGTAATCCTTCCACCCCAGACAATTCATATCGCTTTACCCAACGTCGTACGTGTTCATCATCGCATCCCATCAGTTTCCCTACAGCCCTGCAAGACATATGTTTTTCGGTTACATCAAGTACTGCCTTTATGCGCTGTTCATAAGTATATTTCGCCATAAAAAAGTACACCTCCAAATGTTAGTTTTTTTGTCTAACATTTGGGGTGCACTTCATTTTGAGCCTCTTTAATTTTTTATCTTTGCCCCTTCTTCCAAGCTCTCATCAGGTGACAGTATGACTTCCTCCCCCTCATTCAAGCCTTTAAGCACCTCAACCTGCTCGTTGCTCTCGAGACCTTTCTCAATAGCTCTGAGTATTGCTGCGCCGCCTTCATTTACAAATACATAATCTTTTCCCTGATATTCAAATATTGCTTTATCCGGTATCAAAAGCGCGTCCTTATTGCTTTGTGTAATAATCTTCACTGTCATGTCGTAACCCGGTCTTAACTCTTCTGCTCCTATACTCAAATCAATCTCTACCTTGATTCTTTTTTGCTCTATGCCAAGCTCAGATAGCTTGTTGAAGGCTTTTGGATATATTTTTCTCACAGTCCCCTTCATGTTCATTATACCTAAGTCTTCATTTTCTATTATTACAGGGGAGCCCGGCTTAACCCCGGCTATGTCTTCAATCAATATGTCACTTTCAAGATAAAATCCCTTTGAGCCGCCAATTTCAAATAATTTTGACCCCATCTGGACTATATTGCCTTCCTCAACTTGAGAAGCCATCACCACACCATCTATTGGAGATGAGACAACCATTTCCTCTAATTTTTTCTCCAGCTGCTCTATCCTCGCCTGTATTTCAGAAAGCTGGGCTTCATATTGCTTTTTAACATTTGCCGATGCACCTTTTTGAGCCGTAGCAAGATTGCTCTTAGCAGTCTCCAAGCTAGCTTCTGCAGCTGCCAGTTTTGTAATATAGCTCTTTAGGGTGTCCAAGCTTACAGCCCCTGCCTCAAATAATACTTTATTACTATCAGCTGCACTTTTTGATTCCTCATAGCTCGCTTCTGAGGCACGCACCTGTGCGCTAAGTCTTCTTATCTCCTCGTCCTCTGCAGAGCTTTTGATCTCATCATACTTCGCAGCAATTGACAGTTTCTGTGCCTTCAGTGCTTTTATCTGCAGCTGCAAATCACTATCTATCTCTACAATTGCTTCTCCTGCCTTTACTGCTTCACCTACTTTTTTCAGTACCCTTTCTACTCTTCCTGCTGCTGTGGAATATATTACAGTCTCATCCTCAAGCATCAGATCCCCGGTTTCTTCAACATATTCAACGATGTCTCCCTTGGATACCTTTTCTGATTCAACTGTCACAGCCTGGCCTACGGACTTGATTTTATAAACGAATATACTTGCTAATACCAGGATCACAACTATCCATATAATTTTTTGCTTCATTTTCAATCCCCCTTAAGATATGCGGCTCTTTAATGCATCAATAAAGTTTAGATTATATACCTTCTTCAGCGTAGCCAGCTGTGCGATTATTACAAATATTACCGAGGCCACGGCTGCCTGCATAAAAATCGTTGGTGTTAATATGACAGGAAGTGTTATTATTTCCGAGCTGAAGGATTCTGCCATTCCACTAATCATCCCCGAACCCATTGGAATCCCAGCCAATATAGCAACTCCAGCCATTATAGAATTTTCCTTGCCAATCATCCCGTAGATATCCTTCTTGTCAAATCCCATGATACGTAGAGCTGCAAATTCATTAGTACGTTCAGATATCCCAATGATGGTAGCATTATATACCAGGGCAAATCCCAGGATTCCCCCGAACAGCATGTATGCACTTAATGCGACAATCATAGTATCCAGATACTCCTCAAAGGATTTCTTAATATCACCGCTGGAGCGGACTGCTGAAATATTTTTAACATCCTTCAGCTTCTCTTTCAGATCGTCCTCCGATGTGACAAATACCCCCGTTACCATATCCTTTTCCATGAGCAGCTCTTCCATGGCGTCAATACTCATATAAGCATTTGTCCCAAGATACTGCTTTACTATGTTAGTTACCTTCAGCACTACGTCGTCTTTACCGGGCAAAAAGCTTCGTATTACTATCGTTTCCCCCTTATTCACATTAAGGGTTTTTGCAAGGGCCTCAGTGATGAAAATACCCTTGTCCGGCAGCCGTACAACATTGTTATTACTATCTATGAACTTATATAAAGCTGTATCCTGAGGTAAACCAATGATTCCGACTGCTTTCTTTTTCCAACCGTTTGTAAGCTCAAAGGGATACTCCAGCTTAGGTTCAATTATTCTTGCATCTATTAAATGGCTGATATCCTTTACAGCTCTCTCATTTAAAGGCTTTGTAAACTCTATTGTATAATCCATTTTCTGATAATCTTCGTATTGAAGCTTAAATATGCTTATCATGGCATTGGACATGTATAATGGAACAGTATTTATTGAATAAGCCATTGACAGACCCAGCACCAGAAATACAAACCTTCTTTTATTCCTCATTATGTTTCTGATAACCATCTTCCAGCTGAAAGGAAGCCTTCTCCAAAGAAAGGTTATCCTTTCAAACAGGATACGTTTGCCTGTCTTTGGTGCTTCCGGCCGCATAGAATCAGCGGGCATGATTTTGATTATTCCCCTGGCACCAAAGAGCCCCGAGAATATGCAGAACAAACTGGTAAGAAAAATACCATTCATAATATAGCTATACTTTATTACTATTCCAGCAAGAGGCATATTAAAAAAAGATACAAATAGTTGGCTCAGAGGATTAGATAGCAGCAAGCCGCCAATAATTCCTATAACTGAACCTGCCAAGCCTATCGCTAAAGCATATTTTGTATAGTGGGAGAGAATTCCGGTATTGCTGTATCCCAAAGCTTTTAATACGCCTATAGCCATCCTGTCATTACTGACAATCCTGGACAACATTATGGATATTATTAGCGCTGCAACCACCAGGAATAATACCGGCAGTGCGGCTGACATCTTTTCAATTCCATCTATCTTTTGCACCAGGATATTGTTGCTTGGCTGGTCTTCCAGCTTGGTGATTCTTTTTACACCATATTTATCCAGCTTTTTTTCCACCTGGTCTGCTATATCATCGATGTTACTCTGGTCCTTCAAGGTTATAATCACTTCGTTATAGCTTCCCCTGTACCCGAATACCGATTGTGCAAAGGCTTCATTGACATATGCCACTCCAAACTTTTCCGGGACAGTCAGAAGGGCTTGCTCATTTTCCATAAGATATATGAATTCAGAGCTGGAGGCAATGCCTGAAACCTTGAGATTATGCTTTCTCCCATTGATATATGGTGTTATAATATCTTCAACCTTTATTTTCCTGGCGTTTGCAAATTGTTCAAGCAATATCACATTATCATTGCCTAATTCAGGAATGCTGTTGTTTGAGGAATAAAGCTTGTTTATTTCTCCCCCGCCCCAGGGAACTGATATAACTCTGATGATTACCTTTTCATCCTTATCAGCTACCTCTAACGGCACATCTTTACTGACACGCCCCTGTACTTCCTTTATTCCTTGTATTGACTTCAAATCATCAAGGGCAGTTTGAGGGATTCTTAACAGCTCAACCTGTAGATCCGCTATATTTGTATCCCCGTAATAATGCTCCACCGCATTCCTTATATTTATAGTCGTCATATTGAACATTATATATATGCATAAGGCAACAGCTACGATTACAGTAACTGAGATGAACTGTCCCTTTGAATGCTTGACCATGCGCAGCAGTCTGACATCAAGCTTTTTCATCACCATTCAATCCTTTCAGGAGGAATAGGATTCTCATTTTCTTTTATTTCTACTATCCGCCCACTTCGCATTTTTATTACACGGTCGGCCATATCGCCAATTGCCATATTATGAGTTATTATAATGACTGTCTTCTGAAATTGGCGGTTGATTTTATGCAGCAATGATAATATCAGGAGGCCAGTCTTATAATCAAGGGCTCCGGTCGGTTCATCGCAAAGCAGCAGAAGCGGGTTCTTGGCAACAGCCCTGGCAATTGCTACACGCTGCTGCTCGCCGCCGCTCATTTGTGAAGGAAAGTGATCTCTTCTCTCCCCTAGTCCTACTTCTTCCATAACCTTATCGATATCCATCGCCTCTTTGCACATCTCAGTAGCAAGCTCTACGTTTTCTTTTGCAGTAAGGTTTGCCATAAGGTTATAGAACTGAAAAACGAAGCCTACCTTATCTCTCCTGTATGCGGTCAGCTTTCTGTCATTATATTTGTTTATTTCTTCGTCCTTGACAAGCACCTTTCCCTCAGAGGGTAAATCCATACCTCCAAGAATGTTCAGGAGAGTACTCTTTCCTGATCCGCTGGGGCCAAGTATAACAATGAATTCTCCATCATATACATTAAAGCTTGCATCCTGAAGGGCATTAACACTTACCTCGCCCATTTTATAATTCTTGCTGATGTTTTCAACTTTCATCAGTATGCTTTTCTGCATCATATACCCCCTCCTTCCCAGCCACGCACTGCTGATTCTCCATTCCGCCCAATAGACCATATTTCATAAAATCGAACAGGTTCTCCAAGAATTTTTTTATCTTCATTTCATCACTAAAATATTCTGTATTCATGAATGCAACCGGCAAACGCAGCAGCAGCTCAGAAGCAAAACCAACGTCCATTTGGCGTATTTCTCCTTTTTTTATACCATCCTCCAATATGTAGCGCCACATGTCCAGGGCTATCTTCTCTTTGTAAGCCTTTATCTTTTCAAATATACCGGTATGCTCCAGGACATCCTTAGTTAGAATCGGTGGGAGTTGATTTACAAGCTGAATCAAATAAGTATATAAAAATTTAAACTTTTCTATAGCATGATAATTCTCTCCTAATTTTTCCATTATTATAGTATTATGATAATCCGTCATTCTGATAAGAACTTCAACAAAAAGATCCTCCTTTGAGTGAAAATACTTGTACAATGTCATTTTGCTTATACCGGCTTCTGCTGCTATCTGGTCGACGGATACCCCGCTATAACCATATTTAAAAAATAACTCTTCAGCTTTTTCCATTAGACGATTAAGCTTTTTTTTACTCTGTCCCGCCATTTATTACATCACCCCTTAATTGTCGGACAACTTTACTTTTATACTTATATAGTACACTTTTATTATAATATTCACAGAATAATAATGCAACAAGAAAGCCACCCGGTAATGGGTGGCTTTCGACTTTTATACTTCAATATCAATCAAGTTTTTCTTATAATCGCTGTATATCTCTTTAAGTTCGCTCATCTTTGCAGCCATATCCTGCTGAAGCCTGGATACCTGCTCATAGTCTTTCTCCCTTGCAGCTTCTCTTATCCTTGTAAATAAGGATTTGGAGTTGTAGGTATCCTTCATGAGATAGTGACGCAGCTGGTCAACCTGAGCCCAGTAAGTTATATCAAGGTCGTGAGCGTTTTGTGTGCTGTGAACCGCTTTGCATCTTCTCACTGTATCCATGTTCTCCGGAATCAGCCTGTTAAGTATCTCTGTTACCCACCTGTTGGTGACAGCTGTACTAAAGCTTTTCACCAGCTTATCATCCAATACCTCGCCCCTTAGCAGCACATCCAGCTTATCCGGGTATTTCTCAAGATTGGAGATATTTTCATACACTGTAGCAGGATGTACTCCGAATATGCGGTTTCTTTCCTCAGATGAATAGTGTTCGAATACATCCTCTTCGCTCCTGTACGCTCTTCCTTTTTCAAGGTAGAAGCCTTCTGACTCCGGAAGCTTTGATATTTCTGCTTCCAGCTCAGCAATCGTTTTCCCTGAGGTACAGACAGCCTGTATTCCGTCCAGCATCGCCTGATAAAATGCAGCAAGTGCAAGAAAAGTATTTGTAAGAGGGTTAGGCGACCTTACCTCGAATCTTGTGGCAAGAGGATTGCTCATATCCCTGACCAAACCTACAAGAATAGTTCTATTTCTCGAGGGTGTTTCAACATCATGCCCCAGGGAGCTGACTATGCATATCGGGGCTTCAAAGCCCGGTTTTAGCCTGTTCAGTGAATCTATTGTGAAGGATATGAAGGGATTGATTACTTCATAGTTCTTCAAAAGTCCCATTATAGCTCCATAACCGAGTGAGCTTAAAAAGTTCTTCTTCATATCGGCTGGAGTGAAAAGGTTCAACACTTTTCCGTTCTTGAGCTTAGCTGCTACTCCTATATGTGTATGTTCTCCGTTGCCTGCGACTCCTTCAATAGGCTTAGCATGGAAAGTAACCTCAAGCCCGTTTTTCCTGAATACTTCCTTTACAATATATCTGACCCATTTTTCATTATCTGCAGCCTGCAGGGCAGTGTCGTATTTCCAGTCTATCTCCAACTGCTCCATTATATGTGTAAGGTTTCCTGTCTCATCAAGCTTGGCTTTAATACCGCCAACTTCCTTATGTCCCATCTCCGGGTTCAGATTATATTTTCCCATTAATAAAAGCGATTGCTCCAAAGAAGTCCTGACCACGCCCTTTGTTCTTTTCCAATATGACTCCTGAAGCTCCTGCGAGGCAGACAATGCTTCCACATCAGCCTTGTCATTAGGTGTCTTTACCCAGAATTCAAGCTCTGTAGCTGAAGTGAGCACTATTTCCTCTATATCGCTGCAGCTGATGCCATACTCGCTGCAAACACCCGGATATTTTTTCAAAAGCTCCAGCATTGAAGTCTTGAAGCGTTCAATTGCACGAGCCAGTATAGACCGGGAGTCCACATACTTGCCATTATGCATTAGAAAAGACGGTATTCTCAATGTGCCTACCGGTCTGTCTGTCTCATAATCTATGTTTTCATAGTTATAATCAACGAACCATAAGCAATTGGTGTCAGCAACCAGGTCAACCTTGCCGTTATTCAAGGTGGCTATGCCGGGGAGCACAACACTGGAACCGTCTGTTTGGATTGCACCGTTAAGGAATTCTTCAATATCATCAAAAAATACCTCTATTGGTATTCTCTCATCTGTACTGTTGCCGGTAAGGTCCGCAGCAGCTATGGAGACAAAGCGAATTTCAGGATGATTCTTTAAGAGGCTTACTAGCTCTTCTTTTTGATAATCTCTTGGGTCGACAACATATAGCAGGTCATTCTTTATTAAGTCAGAAAGGTTTGTCATTTCATTCACCTCTTAATCCTTATTTTAATATTTTAAAGATTATACCATTATTAGTGTTCAATGTAAATAAACTGAGAAAGCAGAATTAATAATACTTTCTAATAGTATTATTAATTCTGCTTAACTAATTTTCTAAAGTGTTACGCAGCCCTTGTTAACCAAGTTCTGAAGAGCGTAAATCAATCCGATTTTTACATGATCGAAGGTTACCCCTCCCTGCAGATATGCAATATATGGCGGTCTCAAGGGTGCGTCAGCGCTAAGCTCGATGGATGCTCCCTGGACAAAGCCTCCTGCGGCCATTATTACCTGATCATTATAGCCAGGCATATTCCATGGCTCAGGAGTAACAAAGGAGTCAACAGGGGACCCCTTCTGGATACCCTGACAGAAAGCAATAAGAGCTTCCCTATTGCCGAATTTGATTGCCTGTATTATATCGCTTCTGCGAGAATTGTACTCAGGGTTCACTTCAAAGCCCAGCTTATTGAAAAGCATAGAGCAGAACACAGCTCCCTTCACTGCCTCAGATACAATATGAGGTGCCAGGAACAATCCCTGGAAAAACAGTCTGTTTATCCCCAAGGTGGCACCGCATTCCTTGCCGATACCCGGCGCAATGAGCCTACTGGCAGCCATCTCCACCAAAGGGGCTTTTCCGCATACATATCCTCCAGTAGGAGCAATACTTCCTCCCGGGTTCTTAATCAGCGAGCCTGCTATTATGTCCGCACCTACCTCAGTAGGCTCCTTGAAATCAAGAAACTCACCGTAGCAGTTGTCAAGCATGCAGACAATGTTTGGATTTATCATTTTTATGAATTTTATTGTATACTCTATGTCCTCAAGAGTCAGTGATGGTCTCCAGGAATAACCCAGTGACCTCTGTATCAGTATCATCTTAGTCTTATCATTTATCTTCTTAGTTATTTCGTTATAGTTGATTTTTCCTGCTTCAGTAAGGTCTACCTGGCTGTACTTCACGTCAAACTCCCTAAGACAGCCGGGAGGGCAATTATCAATCCCTATTATATTATCAAGGGTATCATAGGGCTTACCTGTAATCGAGAGCAGCTCATCTCCCGGTCTCAAGACACCAAAGAGGCACAAGGACAGTGCATGGGTACCCGAGGCAATTTGCGGCCTTACAAGGGCATCCTCGCATCCGAAAATCTCTGCATATACCTTGTCAATGGTTTCTCTTCCCACATCACCGTAACCGTATCCAGTGGAATAATTGAAATGCATGTCGCTTAATCTGTTCTTCTGCATAGCGCTTAGTACTTTGTACTGGTTGAATTCCCCGACCTCGTCAATCTTCTCAAACTGACCGGAAACCTCTTCCTCAGTAGCTACACATATATCAATTATCTTTTTGCTGATGTTCAGCTTATTAATAAGATAGTCTGTTGTTTTATAATGCATTGCAGCACCCCATTTTTCTTTTTATCAACAATATATTTTATCATATTTTGCAATTCAAGGCAAATGAACAAGCCCTTGTACAGCTACAAGGGCTTGTATTAACAATATGAAATTACTTGGTAGTGTTCTCTTGGGGCCTGTTATCACTAAATGCGAAATTAATGGGTTTTACCGGGATTATCGTAGATACTGCATGTTTATATACCAGCTGCTGCTTGCCTTCGTTATCCAGCACTATAGTGTAGTTGTCAAAGCCTCTTACATTGCCCTTAAGCTGAAATCCGTTCACCAGGTATATTGTGATGGTGATATGCTCTTTCCTGACCTGGTTCAGAAATACATCCTGAAGATTTATATTTACTTTATTCATTCAATTCCCCTCCAAATAAAATAATTCAATTACCAAATTTTAATATATTTATATTATTATATAATCACTTGATATTTATTCTATACTAAAGAAATTTTTCCTGCAATATATCTAATAATATTTTCCAACATAACTTCTCTATTATAGAAGTTATCAGCATCGACCCAAAATATACGACGATCTCTCCTGAACCATGTCAGCTGTCTTTTTGCATAATGCCTTGTGTCCCTCTTAAGAACTCTTACCGCCTCCTCCTTCGATATTGTACCCTGAAGGTAATCGGCAATCTCCTTGTAGCCAAGTGCCTGCATAGAGGTCAGCTCCCTTCCGTAGCCCATCCTGAGAAGTCCTTCCACCTCTTCCACAAGTCCTTCAGCCATCATTTTATCTACTCGCTGTTCTATCCTGCCATAGATTGTTTCCCTGTCCATTGTCAGGGTTATATATGCGTAGTCATATCTTGGAGGCTGTTTTTTGGATTCCTCCTGAAAATACGATATTGGTTTGCCGGTGAACTTGTGAACCTCCAAAGCCCTGATAGCCCTTCTAAGGTCATTTGGATGCAGCTTGTTAAAGCTTGCAGGGTCAATACTTTCCAGCATGGCATGTACATAATCAGAACCCTTGCTGTCAGCAATCTCCTGCATTTCCTTCCTGAATTCCTCATCGGATATGGATTTTGTAAAATCCAGATTGTCAAGGAGAGAGTTGATATAAAGTCCGGTCCCTCCGGTGATAATTGGCAGTTTGCCTCTTTCATTGATATCTCTGATATACCCTTCAGCTCTGTCCCTGAAATGCGCTACATTGAAATCTTCATCGGGATTGACTTCATCTATCATGTAGTGCTTTATGCCCTGCATCTCATCTTCCTTAAGCTTTGCTGTGCCTATATCCATATATCTATAGACCTGAGCAGAGTCTGCCGATATTATCTCTCCGCATAGTTTTCTTGCCAAAGCCAGAGATATGTCAGTCTTCCCTACAGCAGTAGGACCTGCAAGTATGCATATTTTAGGCAGTTCTTTAGTCGTTAATGTCAAATTTCCCACACCTCTGCATAATCTATATTATCCTCTTGAACTTTTTTTCAAGCTCATACCTGCTCATGGTTATTATTGTTGGTCTTCCATGAGGACAGGTATATGGCTGGTTTGTTTTCATAAGTCTGTCAATAAGCTCCCTGGTTTCTTCAGGAGTAATGCTGTCACCGGCTTTTATTGCATTCTTGCAGGCCATACTGATTATAATCTTTTCCAAAGGAGAGGTCGCACTGCCTCCAGCCTCCCTCAGGGAATCAAGTATGTTGCTGAAGAACTCGCCGGTACAAGGCTCTCCCATTATTATCGGTATTGCCCTTATTGCGAGAGTATTTTCTCCAAACCATTCGATTTCAAAGCCGAGATTCTGGAATATCAGGCTGTTCTCGGAATATAAAAGCTTTTCTGCCGGACTTAGTTCTATTATAATGGGGATCATAAGCTCCTGCATGGAAATACTTCTGGTATTATACTTCTCTTTGATATTCTCAAACATTATCCTCTGATGAGCAGCATGCTGATCAATCAGATAGAATGTGTCCTCCTGTTGGCCCAGAACATACGTTCCGAATAGCTGCCCAATTATATTGATCTCTAGTGTATGAGGCATTTGCCGGACTTCTTTCTGGGGCTCAGAGGTTTCAGGCTTCCTGTCATAGTTGAACTGCTTTTGGAAGCTGTCAATTCTGGGAGTAGTAGCTTCCTCATTTCTGAAGGAAAGCTGATCAAAATTGTTCTTCGCAGGCTCATATTCACCCTTTCTTTCAAATATTGTTGATGCCTCAGAACGGGTGTTCTGGTATGCAGCGGCTGTCGCTGCTTGTGGTTCCGATGTATCTCCGAAGCTTTCGAATATGAGTCTGTTGTTATTTAAGCAGTTCTTCACCGCCACATAAAGAGTATTGAATATTGCTCTGTCATCGGAAAACTTGATTTCTTGCTTTGTTGGGTGAACATTAACATCTATCATATCTGATTTTATATCAATGTTTATCACGCTAAAGGGATAGCGGTTATTCATGAGCAGCGTCTTATAAGCCTGCTTCATTGCTTCCGCCATCATTCTGTTCTTAATATACCTTCTATTTATTGAAAAGGTCATATAGGTTGAGTTGCCCTTTGCTATCTCCGGCTTGCCTATATATCCATCTATGCTTATTATATCATTTGAATAATCAAGGGGCAGCATGGCTTTTGCCATGCTCTTTCCATAAATGCAGAGAATGACCGAAAGCAGGTCGCCATTTCCGGGGGTATGCAGTACCACCTTATTGTTTACCGTCAGCTTCATAGATATTCCTGTATTGGTAAGTGCCAGTTTTTCTACTATATCAACAATAGCGCCCTGTTCTGAGGTGTCGCTTTTCAGGAACTTCAGCCTTGCAGGGGTATTGAAGAAAAGATTCCTTACCGTAACGCTGGTACCTGTAGGATAGCCTATGTCTGTGTTTTCTATCAGCTTGCCTCCCTTGATGATTACACGGCTTCCTGCTGTATCCTCATCTGCCTTGGTCGTTAGCTCTACCTCAGATACTGCAGCTATACTTGCCATTGCCTCTCCCCGGAAGCCCAAGGTAAGTATTCCTTGCAGGTCTTTGGAGGACTTTATCTTACTTGTTGCATGTCTGAAGAACACATGTTCCATGTCCTCCTTCATTATGCCACAGCCGTTGTCTGATACGTTTATATAGGCTTTCCCGCCCTCTTGTATCTCAATACTGATAGCAGTAGCTCCTGCGTCGACGGAGTTCTCCGCCAGCTCTTTTACTATGGAGGCAGGTCTTTCTATTACCTCTCCTGCAGCTATTTTGTTAATAGTAGCTTCATCAAGCACATATATCTTACCCATATTCTACTCCTTAGGTTTCGTCAGCGTAAGAGACAAAACCAAAATGAGGGGTTCGATGCCCCCGAATTTTTAAATATCCTTTACTTTATCCTGCAGCTCCATAAGCTTGTTCAAAGCTTGTATGGGCGTCATGTTAGCCACATCCACCGACTTAAGCTCATCTGCCAATGAGAAGCTTGCGAAATTAAAAAGGTTAGGCTCCTGGTCATTCATGATAGGCTTCTTTCTCCTGTGTCTTACATATATATCCGTCTGGTTGTTCTTCTCTGATTTTTCGAGTATGGATAGTATCTCGGTGGACCTTTCAAGAACAGGCTCCGGTATACCTGCAAGGCGTGCTACATGTATGCCGTAGCTCCCGTTAGCCCCACCCCGTGCTATTTTCCTTAGGAACACTATATCCTTGCCTTTTTCCTCCACCATAATGCAATAGTTCTTCACTCCGTCAATTCTATCCTCAAGCTCTGTAAGCTCATGATAATGAGTGGCAAAAAGGGTCTTTGCTCCAAGCTTTTCTTTGTCAGCTATGAACTCCACTACCGACCAGGCTATGCTCAGCCCGTCGAAGGTGCTTGTGCCTCTTCCTATTTCATCAAGTATTACAAGACTCTTATTGGTGGCATTATTCATTATATTGGCCAGTTCACTCATCTCCACCATGAAGGTACTCTGCCCTGATGCAAGATCATCAGAGGCTCCCACCCTGGTGAAAATCCTGTCCACTACCCCTATCTCTGCCTTCGAAGCCGGTACAAAGCACCCTATCTGAGCCATCAGGGTTATAAGTGCCACCTGCCTCATGTAAGTGGATTTACCTGCCATGTTTGGTCCTGTAATGATGAGCATCCTGTTCTCTTCATTGTTAAGAAGCGTATCATTGGGTACGAACTTAAGTTCGTTATTCTGAACCTCCACCACGGGATGCCTGCCCATCTCAATTATTAATTTATCATCATTATTGACTATAGGCCTTACATAATTGTACTTTTGTGATACTTCAGCCAAGGAGCAGATGCAGTCCAGGTCTGAAAGAAATGAGGCTGTCTGCTGTATTCTCTTTATGTGTCCTGCTATTTCATTTCTTATCTCAATAAAGGTCTGGTATTCCAGCTCGATAAGCTTCTCCTCCGCACCAAGCACCATATCCTCAAGCCTCTTAAGCTCCGGTGTTATGTATCTTTCGGAGTTTGAAAGAGTCTGCTTCCTTATAAAATACTCAGGTACAGAGGATAAGTTGGATTTTGTTATATCTATATAGTAGCCGAAAACCTTGTTAAAGCCTATCTTCAGGGATTTGATACCGGTCTTTTCCTTTTCCTGCCGTTCCAGCTCAGCAATCCACTGCTTGCCGTTGACAGATCCGCCGCGTATTTCATCCAATTCAGGAAGATAGCCGTCCTTTATGAGATTGCCCTCCTTAAGCGTAAAGGGAGGGTCTTCGTTTATAGATTTGTCCACTATCTGGTACAAATCCTCAAGTATATCCAGATTATTGTAAGTATTCTTCAATAGACTGCTTGTACAATCAGAAAGAATACTCTTAATATGTGGCAGATTACGCACCGAATTCCTGAAGGCTATTAGATCCTTTGCGTTGGCACTTCCTAAAGCAATCCTGCTTGCCAGCCTTTCGATATCATACATACTTTTCAGGTATTCCTTTATCTCTTCTCTTTTGAGGAAATCATTATAAAGCTCATCTACAGCGTCTAGCCTGCCATTTATTTCAGTAGTGCTTAGAAGCGGCTTCTCCAGCCAAGCTTTCAACTTTCTTCCTCCCATGGCTGTAGAGGTTCTGTCTATTACTGAAAGCAGCGCACCCTTTTTGGATTTGCCCCTTATCGTCTCTGAAAGCTCCAGGTTTCTTCTTGTGCTCTGGTCCAGCACCATGAAATTGCTTATACTGTAGCTCTTTATATAGTTTATATTATCCAAGCTGACCTTCTGTATATCATCAAGGTATAAAAGCACTGCTCCGGTGCTTCTCAAGAGACTTTCACTGTCTATACCCAGCCCTTCCAGGCCGGAAACTCCGAACTGCCTCTTGAGCCTCCGGTTGCAGTCCTCATGGTCGTAATACTTCTTGTCCAATAAATTGAAAGCAGAATATGCAGCCTTGATATCCGGCAGCTCTATATTGGAAATTATCTCAGAAGGATTAATCCTGTTTATTTCATTCCTTATATTGCTTGCGTCCCCATTATCAGCATAGGTGCAGTAGAACTCCCCTGTGGAAAGGTCTACATAGGATAATGCCAACTGCCTGCTGTCCGAGTATAAGCTTAGAAGATAGTTGTTGTTTCTCTCATCCAGCATCGAGCTTTCTATGACAGTGCCCGGTGTGATAATCTTAACTACTTCCCTGCGAACAATCCCTTTTGCAAGGGCAGGATCCTCCACCTGCTCGCAAATGGCCACCTTATAATTTTTCTCAATAAGTCTTGCTATATAGTTCTCTGCGGAATGATAAGGTATGCCGCACATAGGCGCCTTTTCCGCCTGGCCGCAGTCCCTTCCGGTAAGGGTAATCTCAAGCTCCTTGGATGCCGTTATTGCGTCCTCGAAGAACATCTCATAGAAGTCTCCAAGCCTGAAAAATAGAATCTTATCCTTATGCTGGTTTTTAATATCAAAATATTGCTGCATCATAGGCGTCAACTGTGCCATAATTATTTCACCTCATTAACCATTTCCCCGTTTAGAAACCATGGATGTATATCGTTAATATTTACATTTACAAGCTTGCCGATAATCCCATCTATGCCGCTGAAATTCACTACTTTCCCCGTCCTTGTCCTGCCGGTATACTTTGATGGGTCATTCTTGCTGATTCCCTCGACCAATACTTCAACAGTATTGCCCATATAAGCTTCATTCATCTTCCTTGAAATATCATTCTGAAGCTTTACCAGCTTCTCGAAATTCCTGTGCTTATCCTCATAGCTGGCAGCATCCTCCATCTCAGCAGCGGGAGTGCCCTTTCGACTTGAATATATGAACATGAACACCTGGTCAAACTCAACCTGCCGTAAAACATCAAGGGTCTCTTCAAAGTCCTCGTCCGTCTCCCCCGGAAATCCTACAATTATATCTGTGCTTAAAGCTACTCCAGGTATTTCCTGCTTTACCTTATTTACCTTATTAAGGTATTCCTCTTTTGTATACTTTCTATTCATCCTGCTTAAAATTTCGTTGCTCCCGGCCTGAAAGGGAAGGTGAAGATGCTCGCAAACCTTTTTGCAGTCTCGCATGGCATGTATAAGCTTTTCTGATATATCCTTGGGATGAGAGGTCATAAACCTTATTCTTTCTATTCCTTCTATTTCATTAACAAGCCTGATCAGGTCAGCAAAGTCCATTTCAATATCAAGGTCCTTGCCGTAGGAATTGACATTCTGCCCAAGCAGCGTCACTTCCTTGCAACCGTCTTTAGCAAGATTGTCAATCTCTCTGACAATATCCTCCGGCTTTCTGCTTCTTTCCCTGCCCCTTACATGAGGCACTATACAGTAGGAGCAGAAGTTGTTGCACCCATACATTACGGTCACCCAAGCTTTGAACTTCTCTTCCCTAAGTACGGGTAAATCCTCAACTATTGTCCCCTCAGTGTTCAGAATGTCTATGAGGGTATACTTCTCATCCATGGAACGTTCCAGCAGCTCCGGAAGCTTATATACGTTGTGTGTGCCGAATACCAGGTCCACATGACGGTATTTCTTTTTTATCATCTCTACAGCATGTTCCTGCTGCATCATACAGCCGCACACACCGATAATGAGTGCCGGGTTGTCTACCTTAAGCTTCTTAAGGGCTCCAATATTGCCGTAAAGCTTTAGCTCGGCATTTTCCCTTACACAACATGTATTTATTATAATGACATCAGCCTGCTCCTTCTTATCTGTATGGGAATATCCCATTTCTGCAAGCATGCCCATTATTTTTTCCGAGTCGGAGTTGTTCTGCTGGCAACCGAAGGTTATAACATGCATAAGCTTCTGCATGCCTGTCTTCAAGTGCTCTATTTCATTGTTCTCTCTGATTCTTAAAGTTATCTGCTTTTGCCTTAAAAGCTCATCTTTATCTATCTTCTCTGGTGCTTTTCTTTCTGACATATAATCAAACCTCGAATTTCCAATATTTAATATGCATATATTATACCCATTATATTATTTTACTGTTCATATTATAACATAAATGGACAAATTACACATGAACAAGGTTAAAAAAAGCACTCCATATAAATCTGAATATAAAGTGCTTTTATATCTATTAAAAAAGGTTTATCTTAGTCTTGCTTGCTTAATGTTAATCCAGATATCATTACTCCTGCCCAGTACCCCATAATGTTTAGTAAAAGCGGGATTATGCCAGATGCAATATAAAACATAGTTGTATATGAATGTTCAAAGTATGCGAATCCATATATTGAAGATCCGAACCAAATTACCAGCGGCAATAATAATGATGCTATATCAGTAGAAAATGAAAGAGTAATAAAACAAATTAAACTTGAACCCCAATATATTAACACGAATTTAAAATATTTACATTCTTTTTTAAATCCCCAATAGAAACTAAAAGTGAACCATGTAAAAAGATAAGTGCTTGTAACAACTAGATTAAAATCTGTAGCAGTATTACCTTTTAGAAAATTTGACCAATTAAAGTATACAGCAGCAGATGTGATAATTATAGCAAATAATGCGATTACAATCTTTTTAGACTTTTCCATCATCACACCCCCAAAACTATAATAGCTATAATACAATGCATAACCATAACGTAGCCAATACCCGTTCTTATAATCAATATACCATAATTATCTATTTAGAAACAAGAAAGGACATGGAGACACTTATTTAATAGTCTCCATGTCCTTTTTCGATTATACTATGGTATAAGTGGCAAATCACAGTCCCTAACTCTCGACGGATATGGAATAACTTGCTCATAGGGGGGTGGTGGCAGGTTAGCATGTCTATCCTCTGTAACAGGAATATCAATCGGATTTTGATATATATCCCTCTGCCTGCTTAGCTCATCAACAACAATTCTCCCTATTTGACGGCCTAACCTCAAGCCTTCTGCTAGGTCTTCTATGATTAGCGCTTGACCTTTACAATTTTAATTTAATTATTTCTTCGACCCCAGATATGCTTCCCTTATGTTGGAGTTGCTTGCTATTTCGCTTGCAAGCCCTGAGGTTGTGATGTTGCCCTGCTCCAGAACATATGCTCTGTCAGCTATAGACAAGGCTTTATATGCATTCTGCTCAACAAGGAGTATCGTCTTGCCCATCTTCCTTATATCAGCAATGATATCAAAAACAGTCTGTACAAGTATAGGCGCGAGTCCAAGAGACGGTTCATCAAGCAGCATTATTTCCGGATTGCTCATAAGACCTCTACCCATGGCAAGCATTTGCTGTTCACCACCGCTTAATGTTCCTGCTATCTGCTTCTCTCTTTCCTTAAGCCTGGGGAATAGTGTGAATACCTTCTCCAAGTCCTCATTTATAGCATTCTTATCCTTCCTAAGGTATGCTCCCATCATAAGGTTGTCTATGACGGTAAGGTTTGCAAATACAAGTCTGCCTTCAGGCACATGACAGATACCCAGCTTCACTATCTTGCTTGGATTGTTCCCCAGCTTGCTGTCCTTATAGCTTATCTCGCCTTCCTTATACTTCAAAAACCCTGATATGGAATTAAGCAAGGTGGATTTTCCTGCACCGTTGGAACCTATTATGGTGACTATCTCACCTTCATTGACTTCCAGTGACACTCCCTTTAATGCGTGTATGCCGCCATAGTAAACCTGCAAATTCTTTACTTTTAACATAGTTACCCCTCCACTCCTAAATATGCTTCAATAACCTTAGGGTTATTCTGTATATCACTGGGGGTACCCTCTGCAAGCTTGCAGCCAAAATTAAGAACCATTATTTCCTCGCACACACCCATTATAAGATCCATATGATGCTCTATTATAAGTATAGTCAGTCTGAATTTCCTTCTTATTTCTATGATAAGCTTCATCAACTGCTCAGTTTCATCAGGATTCATACCTGCGGCAGGCTCATCCAGCAGCAGTATTTTCGGCATCAATGCCAGGGCTCTTGCTATCTCAAGCCTTCTCTGCAGCCCATAGGGCAGGTTGTTGGCAACAAGGTCCTTTCTGCTTGCAAGACCCATTATATCAATAAGCTCTGCAGCTTGTTCCTGTAATTGCTTCTCCTGCCTCCTGAACTTAGGCAGCCTTAATACCGAGTCAACAATCGAATAATCAGCGTTGTAATGGCATGCTATCAATACATTGTCATAAACAGACAGCTTCTTGAAAAGCCTGATGTTCTGGAAGGTTCTTGTTATACCGGCTTCGGCTATCAGGTAAGGTTCCTTGTTTGTGATATTCTTACCTTCAAATACGACATTTCCGCTTGTGACTTTATATACACCGGTTATCAGGTTGAATATTGTCGTTTTGCCGGCACCGTTAGGTCCTATGAGTCCTGTGATGCTGTCCTTATTAACATTGAAATTCACATCTCCAACAGCTGTAAGACCTCCAAAGGTTTTGGTCAGTCCTTTAAGTTCAAGTATGCTCATATCACTTACCTCCTCCCGCGCCAAGAAGCTTTTCCCTACGCTTGGATGTAAGATTGCCGTAAAGTTTTTTCATGCTGGATGGTGTCAGCTCATAGCCGCCCATCAAGCCTTCCGGTCTGGAAATCATAATGAAAATTACTGCCAAACCGTAAAATACAAGTCTCCATTGGGAAAAAGCCCTGAGGATTTCAGGTAGTGAAGTAAGCACCAGTGCGCCCAATACGCTTCCCGATATACTTCCAAGTCCTCCAAAAATAACTATAATGGTCAGCTCTGTAGATTTGGCAAGGCTGAACATCTTAGGCTGCAGAAAGGTCATGTAATGCCCCAATAATCCTCCCGCAATCCCTGCATAGCCTGCACTAATCATAAGTGCAGTCATCTTGTATTTAAATACATTTATGCCTACTATCTGTGAAGCAAGTTCTTCTTCCCTTATAGCGATCATATTTCTTCCATGCCGCGAACGGATAAGGTTGCCAAGCACTATTATTGCTACTATATTGACTCCAAGCACATTCCATATATTTGTATAATAAGGTATTCCCGGCCAGCCTCTTGCGCCGCCGAAATACTGCACATTATCCAACACAAGTCTTATTGCCTCACCGAAGCCCAAGGTTGCTATGCAAAAGTAGTCACCTTTGAGGTTCAAGGTTGCTTTGCCTATTATTGCACTGGCTAAAGCAGCAGCAAGTCCCCCGACCAAAAGGGCAGGTATGAAGGGCCAATGGAACTTGACCGTCATCATTGCTGCAGTATAGCCGCCAATTGCCATGAACCCCGCATGTCCAAAGGAGAACAATCCTGTAAACCCTGTGAGCAGTGATAATCCAAGTACAGTCATAAGGTTTATTCCTGCCAATGTAAGTATGCCTACTACATATTCGTTGCCCATATCCATACCCCCTTATGCCTTATCCTCGGTAACCTTGCCCATGAGTCCCATAGGCCTGACTACCAAAACTGTGATTAAAAGCGCGAATGCAATAAGATCCCTATACTGAGATGAAAGATACCCTGATGTGAAGGTTTCTATGATACCCAGCAGCACAGAGCCTATCACAGCACCCTGCAGACTTCCCAGCCCACCAAAAACAGCTGCTATGAAAGATTTCAAAGTTATAAAACCAATTTGAGGGTATACTGTATATTTCATTCCGAAAAGCACCCCTGCGATACCTGCAAGGAAGCCACCCATAAGGAATACCGCAACTATTATGAAGTCAGTATTGACACCCATTAAAGCACTTGCTTTGATATTGTAAGCAGTAGCCTGAATGGCCTTGCCTATTTTTGTATGTTCAATAACATAAATCAATAATATCAGACATATTGCAGATACCACGAACATCATGGTATCAAGCTTTCCAATTGCCAGCTCGCCTATTTTAAAGGGCTGCTTGTTAAATATCTCAGGGTAGGTCCTAAAGGTCGGACCAATGGCCGGAATTGCTATTACCAGGTTCTCCAAAAATATTGATGCACCCATGGCAGAAATGATGAAATACAAAAATGGTGCCCGTCTTTCTCTCAGAGGCTTATAGGCCACTCTCTCTATAATCAGCGCCAAGACTGCAGTGCAAACGGCAGATGCAATAAAGGCCAATGGGAAAGGAAAATTGTAAAGGGTAAGAAAGAAGAAGCCAAAGTACGCACCAAACATTATTACTCCACCATGGGCAAAATTACTGAAATTCATAATACTGTAAACCAGAGAGTAGCCTACAGCCATCAATGCATATACACTGCCTATGGAAAGGCCGTTTATTAATTGTTGCAAGAACTGCGTCATTATTATTCCTCTCCTTGCGTGAATGGCTTGAAGCTAGAAGTTCTCTGCTGTGAGAAGCGCCCGTGCCGAGCACAGCTGACAACAGCAGTTCATAGAACTTCTTGCCGAAAACATTCTTACATTATATACATAGAGCAGAAGGATGTTGGCCTTCTGCTCTATATTCACTTAGTATGTGTTGTATTTATTGAGCAGCGAACTTCTGCTGGAATACATACTTGCCGTCTACTATCTTTATGATAGCAGCGTCTTTGCCTTCCGGGTTATGTGAATCCTTACCTATCTTGATCTTGCCTGTAATACCCTTTATGTCTGTGGTCTCAAGAGTTATCGCTATCTTTTCAGCGTTTCCTTCTCCTGCTCTCTTTATTGCATCCTCCAGCATGAGAACTGCATCATGCACCAGATAACCGTTAAGCTCAACATCCTTGCCATACTTGGTCTTGTATCTTGTCTTGAAGTCCTGAACTTCAGGATCGTCATAATCCAGGTGATTTACGAAGAAGGAGCCGTTTACAGCATCCTTAGCCATGCTTATAAGCTGTTCTGAAGGCCATCCGTCGCCGCCCAAAAGAGTTGCAGTTATTCCAAGCTCTCTTGCCTGGTTAGCGCTTAATGCTACTTCTTTAAAGAAGTATGGCATAAATATAACATCAGGATTTGCAGCTTTTATTTTTGAAAGCTGCGGTCTGAAGTCAACGTCTCCTGACTTGAAGCCCTCTTTTACTACAATAGTTCCGCCCTTCTTTACGAAATACTCTTCAAAATACTGTGTAAGACCCTGAGAGTAATCGTCTCCTACATCATAGAGAACTGCAGCATTCTTAGCTTTAAGCACATCAGCAGCGTAACCTGCAGCAACTGCCCCTTGGTATGGGTCTATGAAACATACTCTGAAGTTATAAGGTTTAACTTTTCCATCAAGAACTGTAACTTTAGGGTTAGTTGCAACTGTAGCTATATCCGCAACCTTTGCCTGTTCAAGTACAGGTGCTATAGGTATAGCATTACCGCTGGCGTTTGGTCCTAATATTGCTACAACTTTATCCTGCTCGGTAAGTCGTCTTGCAACATTCACTGCTTCCTGCGGGTCACCTTTGGTGTCGTATCCGATTACTACAAGCCTTTTGCCAAGAACTCCGCCTTTTGCGTTGATCTCTTCAAAAAGCATTTTTACTGTACTTAACTCGCACTGTCCCCAAACAGCCTGATCACCTGTCAAAGAGCCCATCCAACCGACTTTTATAGCGTCCCCTGCCGCGGATGATGCTGGTTGAGTACTTCCACACCCTGTTAACCCGATTGAAACAACAGACAAACAAATCAGTAATAATGCTAGTACTTTCTTTTTCATAATAATCCTCCTCCAAATTCTTAATAATTGATTTACAACTTCCTCCTTTCTTTTGTACTAATTGTATAAACTCCTATTGTATAAATATATAAAAAATATTCGAAAAAATGACAAGTTCGATGTACATATGATTTAATGGTTAAAATAGGGGGAACCCTTTAAAACATTATGATTAAGATTCTACATAAACCATAATTTTCCTTCCTGTAAATATATTGTATAATCATTTATTTGTATACATAAATATGCACTACTTAATAAAAATCAAAAAGACCTTATTAAGTAGTGCATATTATTAAATAATGAATTTTTATCATCGTCTACATAAGTTTGCTTCCTTGGTTATCTGATGTTTCTTTTTCCTTAAGTATGCTGATAATCTGACTTGCATCTCTCTTTGAGAGATCCTTGCTGAAGTTCTTTCCGGTCTTATCCTGTATAAGCTCTCTAAGCTCGTCATTGGACATATTAAGATTCTTTGCTATCGAAAATATAGTGTTTACTTGAGCTTTTGTTGCAGCTTCTGATTTTTTCTGAATCTCAGCTTGCTCATGCTGTTCCTCAGCTAATTGATTCTTGCCTTCTCCAACTTCCTCAAAGCCTGTATATTCAACCCCGTAGCCTGCAAAGCGAAGTGCCCTTGCAATAGCTCTTGTTTCAGCCAATTCAAGAATAGCGTTGGAAAGAACTCTGTCTCTTTTAACTGAAGCATTGCCCAAGCCGTTAAAGGTTCCTTTTTCAGTTTTAACTGAAGCTTGAACCACAGTTGTTTCTTCGGAATATTGCACAACGCTGGTTTCTATCGACAAGCTCTTGTTTTCGTCGTGAGCTAGCCTCAATCTGCCGCCAACGACAGGATAAGTCTTACCCTGAACCTTGACAAGCTCTTCATTTCTAAATGCACTCAACATATTATTCCCTCCTGAGAATATTGTGTGAGAGCAATAAAAATATATACTATATGTTTCGCACTAAATCCATTACATAATAGTTCAATAGTGCGAAACGTTTTCATTGATGTTATAAATCGCAGCTATTCGATGTAATCTTCTTTGTGCGATTTATATAAGGGCTATTAACTTATTTCCTTTTTGACATCGGACACTGCAGCCTGAAGCTTTTCTATGGTGTATAGCAGCTTGTCCAGCTTGAGATCTCCTTTATCAGACATAGATAACAGCAAATCATCCAAAGTATCATTGAATTCTCTTCTAATATCCGATACTGAATTTTTCAGAGTTTCTTTCTGAGTAGCAGATCTTTCAACAACAATCTGTTTGTGTGTTGTAGCAGACAACTCTATTGTCTGTCCCAACTGCGCAATTTCATTTGATATTCCAAGGTTTGTACTTATAAGTCTTGAAAGCTCGCTTAATGACGTTTCTTCACCGTGAACCAAAAACACCTTTGCAGGTTTTTTCTTAAATGCGCCAATCCAATCTAAAAGACCCTTCTGATCTGCATGACCCGAGAATCCTTCAATGGAGTAAACCTTACACTTTATCCCAATTTCTTCACCGAAAATCTTTACTACCTTTTCTCCGTCTTTAATTCTTCTACCTAAGGTATTCTGCGCCTGATAGCCGACAAATACAACACTTGAATCTTCGCGCCAAAGGTTATGCTTTAGGTGGTGCTTTATTCTTCCTGCTTCACACATGCCACTGGCAGATATTATGATGCTGCTGCCCTTGTTAAAGTTTATCGCTTTAGACTCATCAGCAGTCTGTGTAAAAATCAAATTGGGGAAATCGAAGGGATTATCTCCGCCCTTGATTAATTTTTGAGCTTCCTCATCCATATAAGGCAAGGAGGTTTGGAATATTTTAGTTGCGTTAATTGCTAGAGGACTGTCGACATATACTGGAACATTCCTTATTTTGGAATCCTTTGCCTCCTTGAGCATATTGAGCACATACAATATTTCCTGTGTCCTTTCTATTGCGAAGGAGGGAATGACCACATTACCGTTTCTCGCTAACGTTTCAGTAATTATATCCAATAAAGCCAAATTTTTATTTTGAGTTTCCTTATGGAGTCTGTCTCCATAAGTAGATTCCATTATTACGTAGTCAGCCTCCTCAATTATAGTAGGATCAGCCATAATAGGAACGTCTTTATTTCCAAGATCTCCTGAGAATACCAGCTTGAACTCCTCGCCATTCTCTCTGACCCACATCTCAATGATTGCAGATCCCAGAATGTGTCCCGCATCATTGAGCCTTACAGTGATATTTGAATTAAGGCTTATAATCTTTTTGTATTCCACAGGCTGGAACAGCTTTAATGCTTCCTCTGCGTCCTTCACAGTGTACATAGGCTCTATTGTTCCCTTACCCGCTCTTTGTCTCTTTCTGTTTTGCCATTCTGCTTCGGATTCCTGTATAAAGGCACTATCCGGAAGCATTATTTTGCATAGTTCAGAAGTCGGAAAAGAAGATATTATCTTGCCCTTAAACCCTCGTTTCACTAGCTGTGGTATCCTTCCGCTATGGTCAATATGTGCATGAGAAAGTATCAAATAATCGATTTCCGAAGGGTTGAATCTAAATTGCTCATAATTCATTTCTTCAGCTTCACTTCCACCCTGGAACATCCCGGTATCCAAAAGTATTTTTTTGTTCTCAATCTCAAGAAGATGGCAGGATCCAGTGACAGTACCTGCCGCACCACAAAAAGTAAGCTTCATACAGCACCTCCTAAATTATAATAAATACAAAAATACTTATGATTCATATATTCTACAAGAATTTTCTTTTCCCCTTTATTCGAGGTCTTTTTTTATAACGAATAGGAAAGTATAGATTTCCTTAGTGTACCACTTTCCGTAAATGAGTTTCATAAAAGGCTTCCTTGTCTTTAAAATGCTTAAATAGAAGCCTTTTTTATGCCCAAATACTATTGACATTGAAAGCATTTCGTTATATCATTTATATGTTAACTTCGGGGCGTAGCGCAGCTTGGTAGCGCGCTTGGTTCGGGACCAAGAGGTCGCAGGTTCAAATCCTGTCGCCCCGACCATTTAAATTAAAAGTAAAAGGCTTCTAAGAAGCCTTTTTGTTTTGTCTTTATCACAATTCTATTATATCGGGATCGTAATCCATGTCCAAACCATAGAAATTTATATAGCAGTAAATGAACTCTCTCTTGAATTCCCTCTCGCGCAGCAACCTGCGAAGCTTTTTTCTGTATTTATTCTCGTTCCATTTTTTGTTCTTTACATATCTCTTTCTACCCAGCTTCCAGAACTTATGAGGAAAAACAAGCATAGCCAAGAGTATTTCGTATTCCTCCTTCGTCATTGGACGCACTTTACAATAGCTTTCTATTATCCTTCTGCATAAATCAAAATCCCACCTGAACTTTTTCTTTGAGAGTATTCTTCTAATAAACTTTCCCAGATCGCTCATCGGAATATCATATTGGCAGGATTCCAGGTCAATGATAAATAATCTGTCTTCTTTATCAATTAATATATTCTGATAATAATAGCTGTCATGGCACACATAGCCTTCATTTAAGTAGTAACTGCAAAGCTCATTGTATTTGCTGTGGTCCAGAATTCTTATTGCATGCTCTGCTTCTTTCTGGAAATAGTCAATACTGCTTCTATATGTATAATCAAACTCTGCTTTTAGCTTTATCTTATCAATGTATTCCTTGAATTTTCCCAGTTCATCCCGGCATTTCAAAAAAGCCTTTCTCCATTTATTGGTATGAGACCTGATTTTCACATGCTTTGGTGCCGCAAAACCCTTTGCATGATTATGAAAATTGGATAATAGCTCAGAACATCTCAATATTTCACCTATAGATGAAAAACTTGTTTCCCGCCCTTCTATCCAACGAGTGAGATAGAAAGCTGCATCCTTGCGCTTTATAAAAGCCCTTCCGTCTTTGCTGAAATAATAATCTACGACGTTTTCGCTTCCTCTTTCCTTAAGATGTTTCATTATATAAAAGCTTTTCTTGGCTTTTCTGTATCCATGGCTGACACGTTTCAAGCAAAATATCCCTTTATCAGTGTAAACCTTATATGCGCTTCTTACCTTATCAATTTCTTGTATATCAAGATCATAGCTTCTCAACACCTCCGAAAGCATTGACCTTTCACTTTGGAGAATATTCGAGGTGAATTTATTTTCCAGTCCTGTCTGCATTATATTCACTCCAATCAACAATAAGTACTTAGAATTGCAGTTAGTATATTATATTTTGGAGCTTCATAATATATAATTTGATTGTTGAATTTATTATTCAAAACTATCCAAACAAAAGCAGCCCTGCAATATATGCACGACTGCTTTTGTTTTTACCAACCTATCCTGTAGCTATACTATACGTTCTAAATACTTTTGATAAAGAGGAGAGCATACTTTAAAGAATAGCTTAGCGTAAGTACTCCATTGCTCCAGTATATTCTTCGCCTTAATGCTGTTTGTATATTGATAGTGCCGCTCAATAAGTTCTTTGATAAGCTTATAATCCTTCGAAGATGATAAATTCTCTATATCTACCATTTCTTTATTGCATCTGCCCTCTAATTCACCTTCCTCGTCCAGAACATAGGCAACGCCGCCGCTCATTCCTGCTCCAAAGTTATTACCTGTCGTGCCAAGTATGACAACAGTACCTCCGGTCATATATTCGCAGCCATGGTCACCTATACCTTCTACCACTGCTGTTGCCCCACTATTACGAACACAAAATCTTTGACCGACTCTTCCTGAGATATAGACTTCACCGGAAGTTGCACCATACAGTAATGTATTCCCGGCTATAATATTCTCACTTGGATTAAATACGGCTTTTGCAGGTGGTACCAATATAATTTTTCCGCCGGACAGTCCTTTGCCCAGATAGTCATTTGCTTCCCCCTCAAGTCTCATAGTCAATCCTTTAGCCGCAAAAGCTCCAAAGCTTTGACCTGCAGAACCCTCCAAAAATATCTTTATTGTATCCTCCGGTAAGCCATCGTCTCCATAACGCTGCGCAATTTCTCCGCTTAGCATTGTGCCAAAGGAACGATCTGTATTTTTAATTTTTAAAGCATGTTCTATTTTTATACCCTTTTCCAGAGCCGCTTCCGAATCTGCAATCAGCTTTCTATCCAATACAAGCTCCGTTTTATGATCTTGTTTAATCATACATTTACCTGCAATACGAGACGGCAATTCAGGCCTGTATAATATTTGTGACAGATCACAATTCTTCATTTTATCACTATCGCTTTGCTGTGCTTGCAGTACATCTACTCTGCCAATCATTTCGTCCATAGTACGGAATCCAAGTTGTGCCATAATCTCACGGATTTCCCCAGCTACAAAAGTCAGATAATTAATCAGATGCTCCGGTTCACCATTGAAATTCTTGCGCATAGCTTGCTCTTGTGTTGCAATTCCTGCAGGACACTTATTAAGATGGCATCTTCTACACATTTTGCAGCCTATGGATATAAGTGCCGCCGTAGCAAAACCATATTCTTCTGCTCCCAGCAAAGCTGCAATTACTACATCTCTTCCGGTTTTCATTTTACCATCGACCTGCAGAGTGATTCTACTTCTTAAATCATTCAAAAGCAATGTCTGCTGGGCTTCAGCAAGTCCTAATTCCCACGGAAGTCCAACATGTTTCATAGAACTAATCGGTGCAGCTCCCGTTCCTCCGTCATGACCGCAGATTAAGACAACATCAGCATGTGCTTTTGCAACCCCTGCCGCAACAGTTCCAACTCCAATCTGAGACACTAGCTTTACGACAATCCTTGCTTTAGGGTTTACATTCTTTAAATCAAAAACCAATTGCGCTAAATCCTCTATTGAATAAATATCATGATGAGGTGGTGGAGAAACCAAGTCTATTTCCATTGCAGAATGACGAACCTTTGCAATTTCGGGAGTTACCTTAAAGCCCGGCAAATGTCCTCCTTCACCGGGTTTTGCACCCTGTGCCATCTTTATTTCTATCTCATTGCAGTTAACCAGATAGTTTAATGTTACCCCGAATCTTCCTGATGCAACCTGCTTTACAGAACTTTTTAAATTATCGCTGCCAAGACTTGTATTATATCTGCTTGGATTCTCTCCCCCCTCTCCACAATTACTTGCAGCTCCAATTCTATTTGCAGCAGCAGCTATAGTTTCATGGGCCTCTATGCTCAATGACCCAAAAGACATGGCCGATATTCTAAATCTCTTTAAAATAGCTTCCGTTGCTTCAACCTCATCCAAGCTTATACTCTGCTTTTTCTTGAACTGCAGCAAGCTGCGAATTGTAGTTCTATAGTCATTTTGCTCATTTGCCGCGTATGCATATTCATTATAAATATCATGATTGTTTTCTACACATGCTTTTCTTAATTTCAGTGTAACCTCGGGGTTGAAAGCATGACATTCCCCATCACGACTCCAGAATATTTCTCCACCTTTGTCAAGCTTGCCGAATTTGTTATATGCACAATTCTGTCTTAGAAGTACTTCTTTTGAAATCCCATCTAATCCAATGCCGGAAATGACAGCTGGTGTGGCTGTAAAATATTCATCAATTACCTTTTGGTTTATTCCGATTACTTCAAATATCTGGGCACCACTATAACTCTGTAGAGTTGATATGCCCATTCTCGATATTATTTTCAGAAGACCCTCGCATATTGCATCAATATAATTGCCAATAGCTTCTTCAATAGCTACAGACTTCTTAAGATATATTTTGTTCTCTACCATGTCCCAAATTGATGCAAAGGCCATATATGGATTTATGGCTTTCGCTCCGAAGCCCGCTAGAAGTGCTATATGCATAGCATCCCTAGCCTCTCCTGTTTCTATAATCAGGTCAACGGCTGTCCTAAGCTTTTGCCTTACCAAGTGGTGATGCACCGCCCCTAAGGCCAACAGACTGGGAATCGGCGCACTATACATATCTATATTCCTATCGCTTAGAATAAGAATGTTGTAGCCAAGCTTAACACTTTCCTCTGCACGCTTGCATAAATAATCCAGTGCTTCCTTTAATCCGTTGCCTTCATAGTCAGCCTGAAAAACCATAGGAATAGTGATTGCTTTGAAGTCTTCATTGGATAAGCTTCGTATGCTCTCCAGCTCAGAATTTCTTAAAATCGGCTGTTCCAGCTTGATATATTTGTTATCTCTTTCTGTTTCAATCTTGTCCAGAAGCTTCCCGTGATTTCCTATGAACTGTACCAGGGACATTACCATCTCTTCCCTTATATAATCTATAGGAGGATTCGTAACCTGGGCAAATTTCTGTTTGAAATAGTTGAACAACAGCTGGGGGTGCTCGGACAATACTGCAATAGGCGTATCTATACCCATAGAGCCTATAGGCTCTTTACCGTTTTCGACCATATAAGCAATTACCTTTTCCAATTCCTCCTCAGTAAAACCAAAAACCCTCTGGTTTCTATGAAGGTCCTCAAAATTCATTTTCTTCCCGCCATAGGGCTTATCAATATCATTAAGTGTCAATCGATTGCGATCCACCCACTCTGCAAAAGGCTTGCTCATGTAAGCTGAAGTCTTGATCTCATTATCGGAAATTACTCGTCCTTCTTTTGTGTTTACCAGCAATATCCTCCCTGGCTGAAGACAACCTTTCTTTAGGACCATTTCTGCAGGTACGCCAATTACTCCTGTTTCTGATGCCATGATTATACGATCATCCTTCGTCAACAAATAACGGGCAGGCCTTAATGCATTTCGATCAACCGTCACACCTATCTTAATACCATCTGTAAATGCAATAGTTGCAGGACCATCCCATGGCTCAATCACTCTTGCATGATACTCATAGAATGCTCTTTTCTCCCTGTTCATCTTCAAGTTGTTCTGCCACGCTTCCGGAATAAGCATCATCATTGAGTTCTCCATAGAATGTTCATTGGCTACAAATAACTCCAAGGCATTATCCAAGGAGGCAGAGTCGCTTCCACCAGGTTCAATGATTGGCAATATCTTTTTAAAATCATCGCCGAAGGTTTGGGATTGCATAACGCCCTCTCTGGCATTCATCCAGTTTACGTTTCCTCTGATGGTATTAATCTCTCCATTGTGAGCAGTGTAGCGAAAAGGCTGTGCAAGCTTCCATGAGGGAAAAGTATTTGTGCTGTATCTTTCATGCACTAGTACAATTGAAGTCTTTATGCTGTCATCCAAAAGATCAATATAAAATTCCTCAAGCTTATACCCTAATATCTGTCCCTTATATATAATAGTTCTGGAAGAAAAGGAGCAAACATAAAAGCTTTCGGTATATGGTTTCTTAGCATCATTTATTATTTTCTGAACACGCTTCCTAATGATTAAGAGCTTTCTTTCAAAAGCCTCTTCCCCCTGACCTGCTCTATCAATGAAAACCTGTGCAACTACAGGTCTGGTTGCTCTTGCAGATTCACCGCATGCACTTGTATTTACAGGAACTTCTCTCCAGCCTAATAATATTTGTTGCTCTTCCCTAATTATTTTCTCCAGAATTCCTTCACAGTATAGGCGAGCATTAGGTTGCCTGGGAAGAAACGCCATACATACTGCATAATCTCCAGGCTTCGGAAGATTAATATTTAATTTTTCTGTCTCTTTCTTAAAAAAGTCATGTGGCATCTGGAATAATATACCCGCCCCATCGCCGGTACTTGCGTCTGCACCTACTGCACCTCTGTGCTTCAGACTCTTTAATATCTGCAGTCCTTGCTCCAAAATGGCATGACTCTTCTCTCCTTTTATATTTGCTATAAAGCCTACTCCACAGCTGTCTTTTTCCATGTCAGGATTATACAGACCCTGTCGCTCATATGCATTGAATTTTTCCATCTTTCTATTCCTTCCTTCTAAAATAAATTCTACTGTGACTTGAATTAGTAATCAAAAAACGCTGATTTATATATGAGCAATCCTTTGAATCTATATTGCAATTTTGAAAAGCAGCCTGGTGAACGAAACAATTGCTTTACTTCACCAAAGCTGCAGCCAAAACACGACAGTACTATTTTAAATTTCTCTAATAAATACTCTAAGTCCGAGTTGAGTTCGCAGAATATTTTGTATAATGATACAGTAAATCGTAAGATTATGCAATATTTTTTTCTATTTGTATATATTAATATTATTAATATATACCTTATCACTATTATTTCAGCTTATTAACAGCACATAAAATGAACCAGTCAGAGATGCATATTAAGGAGAATGCTAATTAATCGAGTCTGCCAAAGATACTTTTGACGGCTCTTTTTTTCAAATAGCGAAAAATAAGCGATATGAAAATTTTAACTTATTCGCAATAAAAATATCTCTTTTTATGTTGACGTAAAGCAAAATATAATATATAATAATATTCGTTGCCGCATTTGGGCCTTTAGCTCAGTTGGTTAGAGCAACCGGCTCATAACCGGTTGGTCCGGGGTTCGAGTCCCTGAAGGCCCACCATAATGCCTTGGTAGCTCAGTCGGTAGAGCAGAGGACTGAAAATCCTCGTGTCGGTGGTTCGATTCCGCCCCAAGGCACCATTTAGATAATATAACGTAGTTAAAACTGCGTTTTTTTTATTTTTTTGTAAAAGGGTTACGAGTAACACCGAACACACTGAAACCCACTGAACACACGGCGGGATATTAAATGCCCAATAAATAAGGCTATCGATAAACTGAGTTTATCAATAACCTTATAAGTAGCTATATCAAATATAAAACTTGCCGTGTAATTCCGTGTAACATCCGTGTTTTCAGTGTTACCCGTTCCCCTTTATGCTTGTCCGCTTCTTTTATAGAAGAATGTTTTTACCGGTTCCAGCTTATACCGCTGAGGAAGTATTATCTGCTCTGTGCTGCCTACAAAAAGAACTCCATTGCTGTTCAATGATTCCCTGAACTTATGGTACATTACTGCTTTAGCTTCTTCTGTAAAGTAAATCATAACATTTCTGCATACTATAAGGTCACAGTTATCCGGATACTTATCCTGCAGCAGGTTATGATGTTTGAAATCTATACAATTCTTGATTTTGTCGCTTATCTTGTAGTTTTCCCCAACCTTTGTGAAGTAATTGCTTACAAAATCCTTAGGGAGATTTACAAGACTTTTGGGTACATACGTGCCGTTCTTTGCCTTTGTTACAGCCCCCTCATCAATATCGGTGGCTATTATTTTCAGATTGCCTAAGTCCACGAACCTGCTCATCATCATAGCAAGAGAATAAGGCTCTTCTCCTGTGGAGCATGCAGCACTCCATATTTTCGGCTTTTTATTAAGCTTCATTAAATTAGGCATTATTTCTTTTTCGAGCATCTCCCATTGTGCAGGATTCCTATAAAACTCAGATACATTTATAGTAAGATAATTAATGAACTCATCGTAAAGCTTTGTATTCTGCATCAGTGCCTTGTGATACTCATCATAATCGTCATAGTTGTTTCTTCTAATAAGCGAATCAATCCTTCTTCTCATCTGACGTTCCTTATAGCTGGAAAGATCAATTCTTGTAAGCTTTAGAATTTTTTCTTTAAATCCTTCATAGTCTGTTAGCATTACATATCTCCTTAAGCAATATTTTAATGTGATGTTCTATTACGACAATTAATATAGCTTATATACATTTAATTCTATCATAATGCAAAAAGAAAAAAAAGTCGTGATATTTTTACATATCACGAAAATATAATGTAAAGGGGGTCTCAATGTATTTTGTGAGGTCAATATTATTGTTGACAATATTGAAAGTATTATACATTAAAAATGAAAAAAACACACAACTTGTTAAATAAAAGCCATGTGTTAATATTTAAATGATTTCAGACAAAAAAAATCCTTCTTTAAAAAGAAGGATTTTGCTTTCTATTGTTCTGTTGGTTCTGTTGGTTCTGTTGGTTCTGTTGGTTCTGTTGGTTCTGTTGGTTCTGTTGGTTCTGTTGGTTCTGTTGGTTCTATATTTTCTTTAGGTTCTCTATTTTCTTTAGGTTCAATAGGTTCTATAGTTTCTATAAGCTCCCTGATGCTTAAGCTTATTTTCTTTTCTTCAGGCTTTATATCTATTATTTTTGCTTTAACAATTTCACCGATGTTTAATGCATCCGCAGGCTTTGAAATTCTCTTGTCGGAAATTTGAGAAATATGAACAAGACCATCTATACCCGGCTCAAGCTCTACAAAGGCTCCGAAGTTTGAGAACCTCAAAACTTTGACTTCTAGGATGTCTCCGACCTTATACTTGTCTCCTGCAGCAGTCCATGGCTCTGGAAGTGTCTGCTTAAGTCCGAGGGATATTTTTCGTTTGTCCTTGTCAATTGACAAAACTACTACTTCAACTTTATTTCCTGGTTTAACAACCTCAGAAGGATGCTTGACTCTGGACCACGACAATTCTGATATGTGTATGAGTCCGTCTACTCCACCGATATCGACAAATGCTCCAAAATCAGTCAGTCTTTTAACCTCTCCGGTTAATCTCTGTCCGGCTTCAATAGTTTCCCATATTGCCTTTTCCTTTATTTCCTGCTCTTTCTTTAAGAGCAGCTTTCTCGAAACAACGACCTTTCTCTTCTCAGGGTCGTATTCTATAACATTTACCTTTACTCTTGTATTTACATAGCCACTTAGGTCTTCAGAGTATCTGATGTCAAAATGGGATGCCGGCATGAAGCCTCTAATGCCCATAAGCTCAACTATTGCTCCGCCTCTTACTATTTCCCTGACTATACCTTCAATAGGTGTCTTTTCATTAAATGCAGCCTCAATCTTATGCCAATTCTTTTCTGCATCAAAAAGCTTCTTTGAAAGCACTACATTGCCTTCACCGTCATTTATATTAACAACTACTACTTCTACTTCATCCCCTGCTTTAATAAGTTCTTTCAGGTTAGCGTCAGGCTCCCATGTGTAGTCTTCCTTCTTGATTATACCGTCAGATTTATATCCAATATTGACCATGACCTCATCATCCGTAACCATGATTACGGTTCCCTTTACAGTGTCACCTGAGTTAACACTCCTCATGGTCTTTTCATACTCTTCCATCATACTTTCTTGACTCTCAATCATGCCTTCTTGATTCTCAATTATGCCTTCCTGATTCTCAGTCACGTTGTCGTTAATCTCTTGCATCTTTCCGATAACCTCCTTAATTAGCCAATCAGGTGTGGATGCACCCGCTGTTATGCCAAACTTCCTGAATTTCTTCAACGCTTCTACCGGCAAGTTCTCTGCATTCTCAATATGATAAGCATTTTCACAGTTGTCCCTGCATATTTGATAAAGCTTATTTGTATTTGAACTCTCTTTGCTTCCTATTACAATCATGCAATCTACATTCTTTGAAAGCTGTTCAGCTGATTCCTGCCTTTTCTCAGTTGCGCTGCAAATGGTATTAAATATTATTGCGTCTTTATACTTTTTTTGAATGGCATCCACTACGCTGTCCCAAATTTTTTTAGTAATTGTAGTTTGTGCAACTACACATATTTTATCATATATAGGAAGTTTGTCTACTATTTTTTCGTCATCCAGAATGTGTGCTGTATATTCGCACCATCCGTTGGTTCCAATTACTTCAGGATGGTCTTTATCTCCAATAATGAATATTTTATATCCTTTTTGATAATAATCTTTTACCTTTTTATGTATAGCCGAGACATAGGGACATGTGCAATCAATATACTTAAAACCCTTCTCCTCGAACAACCTGTATTTTTCTTCGGCGATTCCATGTGAACGGATAATAAGTTCTGCGTTCTCTTCTTTTATCTCTTCAACTTCATTTACTATTTGGACACCTTGCTCTTTAAGTTTGTTTATAACCTGATTGTTATGTATAAGTGGACCGTATGCGTAGATTTTTCGGTCACTCTTATTATCTACTTCCTTAAAAGCTTTATCCACAGCATTTTTAACTCCAAAACAGAAGCCGGCGTTTTCATCAAGAATTATTTCCATTTTCCGTACCCTTCTTAAGCCCATTAACTGTATTCATAATATCAAGACTTATTTTAAGATATTCTTCATTTAATAGCTTCCGGTCATGATACTCAGTAAGTTCAATGGGTTTTCCTATTATAACCTTTGTTCTCTTAAAAAACTTATAGCTACTTACTATTGCCACTGGCAGAACCGGAACCTTTGACTTTACTGCAAGCATTGCAATACCTGGCTCAGCCACTACCTCACTGGTCTTATTCCTTGTACCCTCAGGAAAAAGCCCAAGTACCTTTCCACTTCCCAAAAGCTTAAGTGAAGTTTTTATACTTCTGATATCGGCTTCCCCTCTTTTAATCGGGAATACACCAAGCCCATTCAATAGAGCTTTTAAAAAAATATTCTTGAATAATTCAGCCTTTGCCATGAAGTACATTCTTTTCCGAAGTGATATACCTACAATTATCGGATCTATCGCACTTACATGATTTGCGCAGACGATATATCCACCGCTCTTAGGGACATTATTACTTCCTATTACTCTATAATTATAAAAGAGTAGGAATATAGGTATTAATAGTGCCCTGGCAAAGCTATACAGCATTTATGCTCCCCCCCTTGACTCTATAATTGAAATAACATCGTTCATTACTTCCACTATCCCTTTGCCAGTAGTATCGATTGTTACTGCATCATCTGCCACAGCTAAAGGCGAATTCTCTCTCGTAGAATCGATAAAGTCCCTTTTTTCTATCTGTGACTTTATGTCCTGTATCTCAGCGTCAAAGCCCTTCTGTTTCAACTCATTATATCTTCTCTCTGCTCTTTCATCAACAGAAGCTGTTACGTATAATTTGACATGGGCAGAAGGAAATATAACAGTGCCTACATCACGGCCATCCATTACAACATTCTTATTCTTTGAAATTCTCCTCTGAAGCTCTACCATTAGTTTCCTGACCTCCGGTATTGCTGCTATATAGGATACATTCCTGTTGACATTCTCTTCCCTTATCTCTGCGTCAGCAAGCTTTCCATCAAGATATATACTGTTATTTCTGAAATCTATATCTGTTTCCCCGGCCAATCTTATGATGCTGTCCAGTTCTTTTAGCGGAATATTTTCAGTGAGCACCTTCAAAGTGAGCGCTCTGTACATTGCTCCAGAGTCAATGTAAGTGTAGCCAATCCTGTCCGCAAGCTTTTTGGCAATGGTGCTCTTTCCTGCTCCCGCAGGTCCGTCTATAGCTATGACTTTAAAATTCATCGTGGGTATCCCCCTAAACATATTTGTTATGTTTATTTATAAGCTGACATATAACATTTTACCAGAATACTCCACAAAATAAAAGGTTATTTGCCTTTAGGAAGTGCCCTGAATTAGAATCCGTTTCCAGCAGCAGGGCACCTACTCCAACCTTACCCGGTCAATCATCACTAGATTGTTATCGATATATATGATTTTGCCGAGCTCAGGTACCTTGATATTTTCAGATGCTGTCGTAACTCTTAGTATTGCTATGTCGTTATACTTAGCACCGCTAACCTCTATTATATCGCTGTCCTTTACCTGAAGCCTAATGGATTTGCCTGCAGGAGATGCAACTTTGTTCCCATTGATATAAAATACCAGCGGTCTTAGAGATGAATCATTCTCAATGGAAATCTCAATTTCTCCTTCTATTATAAACAACTGGCTGTCGGCTATAGCTTTGCCCTCCAGCTTATCCGTCCTACTAATAAAGGTTTTTACTGTCTGGTTCATAAGCAGAATTTGGGATATAATTAACGCAGTAAAAAGCAAAACAAGTCCCTTGCTTATAATTCTGTTAATCCTTTCCCACCAGCCATTAAATCCATTGTTCAATTATATTCCTCCCTTTATAAATCTTTTGATATAACACGAAAATTCTATTGTGTTTTATCTAGATAATTCCTATTTAGGGAGGTGTTTATACAATGGTGCCCCGTAAAGTATATCACTTCTAGGGCAGGCGAGGCACCAGACAGATGAAGTGCCTTTTTAACACTTGAATTCAAGAGATCGGTTGTGTTAAAAAGCACTATGCGTTCAAACCTGCAGCATAACCTGTGGAAAATGCTATTTGCAGGTTAAAGCCTCCTGTAAAAGCATCAAGGTCGATTATCTCACCCGCAAAATACAATCCTTTAACAAGCTTTGATTCCATTGTCTTCGGATTCATTTCCTTCAAGCTGATGCCCCCTGATGTCACTATGGCCTCTTCTATAGGCCTTGTGCCTGATATAGTTAGGGTAAAGCCCTTTATAAGCTTAACAAAGGCTTTTCTCTCCAGTTTTGTAATCTGATGCACTTCTTTAGACTCATCAATTCCCGAAAGTGCAATAACTACCGGTATAAGCTTTTGCGGCAGAAGCTCGTCAAGTGAGTTCTTGAACTGCTTATTTGTGTTCTTTTCAAAATCCCTGATTATTCTCTTGTCAAGCTCATCTTCCGAAAGAGCAGGTTTAAGATCGATACTAATCTTGATTTCATTCTTTTTACGAAGATAATCGGAAACATAAAAGCTTGCAGAAAGTATGATAGGCCCGGATAATCCATAATGTGTGAAAAGCATTTCCCCGAAGTCCTCATATAGAAGCTTTCCATCCGCAATGGCCTTTATTGAAACGTTCTTCAGGGAAAGCCCCTGCAAATCCTTAATAAAAGCTTCTCTTGCAACAAGCGGTACCAGTGAAGGCATAAGCTCGCTGATGCTATGTCCTGCTCTTCTGGCTATTTCATAGCCGTCACCGGTTGATCCGGTTTGAGGATACGATACGCCACCAGTGCATATAATTACGGAACTGCATTCCAATAGTTCTCCATTATCAAGCAGCACTCCGCTTATTATGCCGTCCTCCTGCCTGATGTTCAATACCTTGCTGTTAAGCTTTATCTCGACCTTGTATTTACTCATATATCGCTCCAAAGCTTTTATAACATCACTTGACTTGTCCGACTCAGGAAAGACCCTGCCGCCTCTCTCTACCTTGATTTTGAGTCCGAGAGATTCCAATAGTCCAATTAAATCATCATTTGAAAAACCGTTAAAGGCGCTGTAAAAGAATTTGGAATTCTTCGGTATATTCTTCATGAATTCATCAAAATCAGCTGAGTTGGTTACATTGCATCTTCCTTTTCCGGTAATAAACAGTTTTTTCCCAAGCTTCTCATTCTTCTCTATAAGTATGGTCTTTCTGCCCATTGAGGCAGCTGTTCCTGCTGCTATCATTCCCGCGGGGCCTCCTCCAAGGACTGCCACATCGTATTTCAAACCAATCATCCTTTCAAAATGTTTAGCCTATGCTTCCTTCAAGTGGCTGGTATCATTCAGACATAATACTACAGGCTTTTCCGGTATATCCTCCGAAAAGTCTATTATAGACATAGATGCGTTATCGATTCTGAATTTTGTGTAGTTGATTATATCAATTCCCAATATCCTGATTATAGCAGCTTTAATAGCTGTGCCGTGAGATACCACCAGTATGTTGCTCCCCTTGTGACTGCTCACTATTTCCATAATAGCATTATATGTGCGTTCTGTAAGGTCCATAAAGGTTTCTGCTCCCGGCAGCTTGAAATTAGCGGGATCTTCCCTATAAGTTCTGAAATGATCACTGTATTTTTCCCGAATTTCGTTTATAGTCATGCCTTCCCATGGGCCTAGGCAAATTTCATGATATTTTTCTGATTTGACAATCCCGCATCTCTTGTAGTCTGCTACTATCTCCGCTGTTCTTAAGGCTCTCTTTAAGCTGCTGGAGTATATGTAATCTATATTCTCCCTTACAAGTCTTCCTGCAAGAAGCTGCGCCTGCTTTATACCTTCGCAACTGAGCTCGATGTCAGTTCTGCCCTGAACCTTGCTGACTTTGTTCCACTCAGTTTCACCGTGTCTTACAAGATAAAGCCTGGTCATTGAATCCCCCCTCAATTTTCCATATTATTATAACACATATTAACGAAAAAAATCCTGCTTTATACAAAGCAGGATTTCAATACAAAGGGTATTTCCCAAAACGTATTGCTATTTATCCTTGTCTACCGAAAAGATATTATATTTGTTCCATATCTCCTCAAGACTCGCAAAGGAAGTCGATATATTCTGCTTTTCCTTTATGCCTACAGCTACTATTAGCGCGTTCAGTACACTCATAGGCGCAACAATTGAGTCTACAAAGGACTCCATGTTACTCTTTGCAATAAGGGTATGGTCAGCATACGAGCATAACGGAGAGAGCATGCTGTCTGTTACTGCAATAGTCTTTGCTTTCCTTAATTTCGCATACTCAAAGGCCTTTATCGTTCTAGACGAGTATCTTGGAAAACCTATTGCAATAACAAGATCATTTTCGTTTAATCTAAATAACTGCTCGAAGATATCTCCGATAGTATATGTTACAACATGAACATTATCTCTAATGAGGTTGAGATAAAAGCCTAAGAATTCAGAAAGTGCAGTAGAACTTCTCAAGCCTATGATATATATGCTCTTTGCTTCTGATATGGTTTCCACTGCTCGCTCAAAGTTTTCATTATCTATCTCTTCCATCGTTGCCCGTATATTTTCCATATCTGATTTTAGTATATTCTTTAGAATGTTGTCCTTGTTTGTATAGTCAGAGTTCATTTCAATTCTTTGTACTGTAGTAAGCTTGGTCTTGACCATTTCCTGCAGCTGCTTCTGCAGCTGGGGATAGCCAATATATCCTATTGCATTTGCAAACCTCACCACTGTCGATTCACTTACTCCAACTTTTTCGCCAAGCTTTGCAGCTGTCATAAATGCGGCTTTGTCATAATTATTCATTATGTATTGTGCTATTATCTTTTGTCCTTTGCTCAGCATATGGAAGCTCGTTTGTATAACCCTCATCAAATCTAAAACTTCACTCATAACATTTTTCTCCAATTACTTCATTGAATTTTTTGCTATTTCATACCCCATTGAAAGTGCTTTTTTGTTAAGCTCCTCTGTACCCTTGGGAACTCTTTCAAGAACTGCCTTTTCTAATGATTCCTTTGTAATCACCCTTGTTATCTCAACTATTGCACCAAGTGCAACAATGTTAGTAACCATTGGTTTACTCAGTTCCTTTACAGCTGTATCCAGAATAGGTACGCTGTATAACTTTTTATTCCCGGTTACTTCTACAGTTACAGAGTCATCTATAATAAGTATGCCATCATCCTTAAGACCTTCGCTGTACTGTTCATAAGACTTTTGAGTCAAAGCCAGGAGTATGTCACAGTTTCTTACCTTAGGAAAGTCAATAGAATCGCTGGATATTATAACTTCTGATTTACTTGCGCCGCCTCTTGCTTCAGGACCATAAGACTGTGTCTGTATTGAGTTCTTTCCGTCGTTTATAGCACCTTCTGCAAGTATTATTCCTGCCAGCAGCAACCCCTGTCCGCCGGATCCGCTAAGTCTGACCTCATATCTTTCCATTACTATCTCTCCTTCACCAATTTATCGACAATCTTCTGATACTCACTGGTATACTCTGGTTCCGGACTGTTCTTAAACTCACCAATGAGGAATTTGCCTTCAAGTGCTTGAGGAGATAACTTTGAAGCCGCAGAGACATTAACTGCATTGTTCTTCTGCCATTCCATCATTTCCACTGCGCTGCCCTTCTTGTTCTTTCTTCCGTAATAGGTCGGGCACATGCTCATTGCCTCTATAAGAGAGAAGCCTTCATTATTTAAAGCGTTTTGAACAAGTGATGTCAAAAGATTAGCATGATACGCGGTAGCTCTTCCTACATAAGTAGCGCCTGCTGATGCTGCCAGGTTGCATATGTCAAAAGCCTTGTCTATGTTTCCGTATGGAGCTGTGGTTCCCTTGTCAAACTTAGGGGTTGTAGGAGAGTACTGACCACCTGTCATTCCATATATATTATTATTGTATATAATCGCTGTTATGCCGATATTTCTTCTGCAAGCATGTATCAGGTGGTTTCCCCCTATTGCTGTTGCATCGCCGTCACCCATTATTACTATTACCTTAATGTCCGGCTTTGCCATTTTTATTCCTGTAGCAAATGCCAAGGCACGTCCATGAGTAGTATGAAGTGTATTGAAATCAAGATATCCCGGTGCTCTTGATGAACAGCCAATACCTGAAACAATGCATACTTTATCTTTATCAAGACCAGCTTTCTCTATTGCCAATGCTATCGACCTGGTAATGGTTCCATGACCGCAGCCTGGGCACCATATCTGCGGAAGCTTATCGGTTCTAAAATAATTCTCAATTAAAGTGCTGGGCATTTTAGAGTACCTCCTCTATCTTACTGATTAACTCTTCAGGATAAATAATTTCTCCGTTTACCTTGTTTACTCTATCTATTTTACAAACGTTATTGCATATTCTTTCTACTTCAAGCACCAGCTGTCCTAAATTCATTTCTGCAACAATAATGGTTTTAACCTTTCCAGCCAACTCCCTAAGTCGTTTTTCCGGGAAAGGCCAAATGGTAATCGGTCTAAATATACCCACTTTTACGCCCTTGCTGCGGAGTGCCTTCATTGCTGATTTTGCTGCTCTAGACACGCAACCATAGGATAATACCAATACTTCTGCATCTTCGGTGTTTTCTTCTTCCCAGGATATAATATCATCCTTGTGCATTTCCACTTTGTTGCAGAGTCTTCTTATTAGTTTATCAGCTTCTGCAGTACTGTTGCTTGGAAAACCTGTTTCATCATGTATAAGTCCTGTGACATGATATCTAAATCCGGTACAGAAATCAGCCATAGGAGGTACAAGATCCTCGTCAGGCCTGAATGGAAAGTATTCCTCACTGCTGACTTCCGGTCTCTTTCTATCTATTATTTCAATTTCTGAAGGGTCGGGCAATTGTACTTTTTCTCTCATATGTCCTATTACTTCATCCATTAGAAGAATTACTGGAGTTCTGTATTTCTCAGCCATATTAAATGCTTTTACTGTCAAATCAAAGGTTTCCCTAACTGATGATGGTGTAAGTGCAATAACAGGATGATCCCCATGAGTACCCCATCGTGCCTGCATCACATCTCCCTGAGCCGGTGAAGTAGGCTGACCTGTACTTGGACCGCCTCTTTGCACATTTACTATTACACAAGGCACCTCTGCGATTGCAGCATAGCCTATATTCTCCTGCTTGAGTGAAAATCCAGGACCGCTTGTTGCAGTCATGCTCTTTACACCTGTAAGTGAAGCTCCTATAACTGCTGCCATTCCTGCTATTTCATCTTCCATCTGTAGAAATTTTCCGCCTATTCGAGGAAGCTTTTCTGCAGATAGTTCCGCCATTTCTGTTGATGGTGTTATTGGATATCCTGCATAGAATTTCATTCCGGCAGCTATTGCACCTTCAACACAAGCTTCATTTCCTTGCATTAACCTAAACTTGCTTTTCATTCTTCTTCCTCCCCAAGTATATTGCATAATCGGGACACCTGAGCTCACACATTCCGCACTGTATGCACTTATCAGGATCGTTCATTACCACCTTGTCATTTTCCAGTGCCAGAGCTTTTGTAGGACAAAAGGCGACGCAGATACCACAACCCTTGCACCACGCAGGTTTGATTACTATTTTCTCATTAGCTATTTCCCCAGCCTTGACATCCTTCTTTTCCATTTTCCCCGACCTCCAAAAAAATCTTTTGAGACAATGCAATTTTTATTTCATTTTTATAGTATAAATAAAAATTCTGCAATTTTCCCTTCATTTTTTAGTATATATTATAATAAGGCCTATTGCAATATTGAAAATCAAATATATTTCAAATATTTACTAATATTCTTCACCTTCCTCAAACTCCTTGACTGCTTTAAGCTTCGGTCCTTCTTCGCTCATTGGTTGCCCCTCCTGACCTTGATATCCCATTTTTGCATTTTTTCTATATCAGCATAGCCTGTAAGGTCAACATGCAAGGGGGTTATTGAGGCAAAACCGTTCCTTATAGCGTGAATATCTGTATCTTCTCCTATTTCGTCTTCTACAAGCTCTCCTGCGAGCCAATAGTAGCTGATGCCCCTAGGATCCTTCCGTTCCTCAAAATTGTTCCTGTACTTTTTCACTCCCAGCTTTGTTATCTTTATACCCTTCAGTTCATTAATATTCGCTATTTCGGGAATATTTATATTCAGCAATGTGTTGGTTCCTGCCGCAAGCTTCAGTACTTCCTCTATCATATTCACAGCTACCTCAGCAATTAGTGAGAAGTCAGTCTCCCCATGCTTTTCATAAGACACAGCTATAGACGGTATATTGAAGATAGAGCCTTCAATAGCCGCAGACACAGTACCTGAATATATTATATCCGTTCCCAGGTTTTCTCCATTGTTTATTCCTGAAATGATAAGATCAGGTCTTGCCTCCAATAGTGTTTCTATGCCCAGCTTTATACAGTCTGCAGGTGTTCCGCTTACCCACCAAGCATCTATAGAAAGCTCATGAAGCTTTATCTTCCTGCATCTTAATGGCTGATGCATGGTTATGGCATGACCTATTGCGCTTTGCTCCCTATCCGGGGCAACAACAGTAACTTTGCCTAACCTGGTCATTCTCTTTGCCAACTCATATATACCGTTGGAATAAATGCCATCGTCGTTAGAAATGAGTATATTTAACATATGCGTCCTCCTAAATATTATCTGTCATATTAATTTTGTTCATTAGAAATTTTCTTATATTATTATTATATCTAGTTTATTTGAATGCCTTCCTACATATACTAGAGGCAGTTCGTGCTGTGCAGGTGATAAAATGATACAGATAGATGATGCAGGAAGCGGAAGCCTGGTTGGCGGCACCTGCATTGGCGCGTTGAGAAAGGAAACAGGAGAATTCTACTATGAGATACTTCCGGTTCATTTGTTCAACGAAGCAAACTTTAAAAATAAAGTGTATATATACTACACAACAGAAGTTGTAAAAAATGCTTTCAAAAAGCTTTCGGTGAAAGAGAGTGAAGAAATACAGATTTGCCAGGGTTATATGTTTGAGGATACAAGGAAGTTCCTGACCCAGGCAAACCACAACTTCTCCAACTCAAAAATCGAAGAACCTCTTCAGTCAATAATCGAGAAAACCTTTGAAAGCTATACTATATCCCTCGGACTTCCAAGGGATTTCATCACTTACACCAAGTATCCCTTTCATTTTCACAGATTATTGAAATGGGTATATGCTGATTATGACAATCGTATTAAGCTTTGTAAGACTGGTTGGAAAAGCTGGCATAAATATAGCAATATCGATGTGGAGATATATTATGATAAAATCCTGAAAAGTAATTTCATCTGCCTGCGATGCGGTGAGAAGATACCTGACAACTCAGGAGTTAAGGTAATCAAGTTCTTTTCCAACAGAACCAATTATGTATATGTGCATAGGCACTGCTGACTTGCTTCGCAATTGGTTCGGGGTTCGGGGTTCGAGGTTCGGGGGTTACGATTTAGTTAGGCTCTGAAGCACTTTACGAGAACAGCCATATTATAGAATATATTCTATAACATGGCTGCTTAGTTTCATTTATACTGGATATGTCTTGTCGACTTTATCAACCAGATTGCTGTCTATGGCGTATTTCTTTGCCTGTCTGTCCTTGAAGAACTTAAGTGCTACCGGCGGGAAAAGTGCATAGCTAAGTACATCCTCTTCCTGCTCGTAATACTCCTTCATTTCTTGCTTCACCGATTCAAGCTGCGGCTCTAGTAAGTCTGCCGGCCTACAGGTTATAACCTCATCGTCCCCTATGATTGTCTTGGTTATTTCCTCGGAAATGGGAACGCTTGGCTTTCCATATTTGCCTTTTACATATTCCTTTATCTCATTAGGTATCATCTTATACCGACTGCCTGATATAACATTAAAAACCGCTTGTGTGCCCACAAACTGGCTGGAGGGTGTTACAAGAGGAGGGAAGCCCAAATCTTCTCTAACTCTTGGCACTTCTTTCAGCACTTCATTATATTTATCCATAGCATTTGCCTGCTTCAGCTGCGACATAAGGTTTGACAGCATTCCTCCGGGCACCTGGTAAGACAAAACATTAGTATCTACACTAAATACATTGGGATTCAGAATTCCATTAGCTACATACTTCTCTTTTAAGACTTTGAAGTGTTCTGCTATTTCACAAAGCAGCTCGAGGTCGAGACCTGTATCATATTCTGTGCCCTTCAGTGTGGCCACCATCGGTTCTGTAGGCGGCTGTGAGGTTCCAAGCCCGAAGGGTGACATGGCAGTGTCAATCACGTCCACTCCTGCCTCTATAGCCTTTAAATATGTCATATCTGTCATACCGCTGGTAAAGTGGGTATGAAGCTGTATTGGTATGTTAATATGCTGCTTTAATGCTTTTATGAGCTCATATCCATAATATGGAGTAAGTATTCCTGACATATCCTTTATGCATAATGAGTCACAGCCCATATCCTGAACTCTCTTCGCCTGTTCTACATAAAGCTCTATATTATGTACAGGACTTATTGTGTAGACAACTGTTCCTTGTGCATGTCCGCCATACTTTTTAGTGGCTTTAACAGCTGTTTCAATATTTCTCAAATCATTCAAGGCGTCAAATATTCTAATAATATCTATGCCGTTTTTTATAGACAGCCTGACGAATTCTTCTACAACATCATCTGCATAGTTCTTATAACCAAGAATGTTCTGCCCTCTAAGGAGCATTTGCAGCTTTGTGTTCTTTAGTTTTGACTTTATTAAACGAAGTCTTTCCCAGGGGTCTTCATCCAGGAATCTAAGACATGAATCGAAGGTAGCCCCACCCCACATCTCCAATGAATGATAGCCTACTTTATCCATAAGCTCGAGAATTGGAAGCATTTCATCAGTCCTCATTCTTGTAGCAATAAGGGACTGATGTCCGTCTCTCAATACAGTTTCAGTAATTTTAATCTTAGCCATGCGTATTCATCCTCCCATAATAACTAATAAAAGTCATAATATTCTTAAACATTATATTTATTATATATTTATATCATATTTTATAATAAAAATATAGACAAAAATTAGCAACATGCTGCATTATTACTAATTCTGTGTACAGGGCTTAAAGTAATCCTTCAAGAATACACTATATAGTTCTGTATCTATCTCGCCCAAATATTCTCTCATATTCTCAATTTCATCCTTGCTTACATGCTTAACAAAATCCATTGCTTTCAGAAAATCTCCGCATATCCCTACCGCATATACCTCTTTTATACCCTTCAGGTCTGCAATATTAAGCAGCGCCTTTATTATAGCACCACCCAGCTTCTGACCCCTATGACTTTCTCTTACCATTACCCAACTGATCAAGCCTGTGTTGCCTAGTGGAACCAAGCAGCCACAGCCGCATTTGACTCTGTCACTTTCACATATCAGGAAGTTTTCAATATTGGAAAGGAGCTTAACCCTTGAGCCGTTGGACTCTTCCGCCAGCTCCAAGACAAAGTCTATGTCCTCAGGCCTTATTTTTCTAATTTCCAGCATGTTGTTATCCCCCCCGCACTTTTTAACACAACATATTTACATTTGTTCAAGTGTTAAAAACGTGCTTCATTAATTTGTGCCTCTGCAGGATTAGGAATCCTCCTGACTAAGAGGCACCTAATGCTTTCAGGTATTCTATTTCCGAATCCTTCAGATATCGCCATTCTCCTGTCTTAAGCTCACCCAATCCAATTTCGCCTATTCTAATGCGCTTCAACCTTATAACCTCATGTCCGATAGCAGAACACATTTTTCTAACTTGCCTGTTTTTTCCTTCATGAATGGTAATGTCCACTATGCTGTTTCCTTTTGAGTATCTTACTATTTCCATTCTTGCAGGTGAAGTCACATAATCTTCTATAGCTATTCCCCTTTTGAAGCTCTCAATGTCATTTTCCTTGGCCTCTCCACGGATTAACGCCCTGTAAGTCTTGTCAATATTATGCTTGGGATGGGTTATCATGTAAGTAATATCCCCATCATTGGTAAGAAGGATAAGCCCTTCAGTATCATAGTCCAGGCGGCCAATAGGAAAGACCCTAACGCTTATGCCTCTTAAAAGGTCTAAGACAGTGGGCCTCCCGAATTGATCCTTCGCACTTGTAATGTATCCTGTCGGCTTATTAAGCAAAATATATACCTTATTTTCAGAACACTTAATAATTTTCCCATCTACCTGGATGACATCCTTTTCTTTATCCACCTTGCTGCCCGGTTCGGTAATAAGGCAACCATTAACCTTTACTCTTCCATCTGCAATCATATCTTCACATTTGCGTCTGGATGCCACTCCGAATTCTGACATTACTTTTTGAAGCCTTTCTGCCATTTTCCCCCTACTCCTCACCTAATTTTGGTTTTGTCGCTATTGCCGACGAAACCTTAATAAAATCTTTGGGATATATCTAACTTTAGATAGTCTGCTATAATATAAATACTCTTTACAAATCTTAAACTTATTTTTCTATAATAGAAGCTTTTTTCTAATGTTCGACTAAAAAGTAATCCCTCAGAATCCTTTTCATGTAGAAAAAAGGGCTGCTGGATTCCACGCTTTCAGCATATTCCAGCTTAATAGTTCTTAGAAGCGTGTTGTCCAGATATACTTCAAGCCTTCCTGCTTCATCACCCTTGTTGAGAGGAGCCCTCGCTGCTCCCTGGCTGTTGACCGATAATTTCACATTCTCCTTTTCTCCTGCCCCCAGAGGGATAGAAAAGTTCTCAATCGGCTTTATCGCAACGAATTTTTCCTTACCGTTCTTTACTTCCACTACCTTTATGTAATTATCCTTATCCACTATCTTCTCGATTGAATAGTTCTTAAAACCATGTTCGAGAAGAGCAGATGAATCATCCCACATAGATCCGCAGTTCAAAACAACACATACTAGCTGCATTCCATCTCTGGTGGCTGATGACACCAGACATCTTCCTGCTTTCTTGGTATAGCCGGTTTTTACTCCGTCCCCGCCATCGAACTGCCACAGCATTTTGTTCTTATTTATCATTATCCTGTCCCAGTTTTCGTTGGAAGGACCCTCTATCGTTTTTTTCTTGCTGCTTACAATATCCGCGAAAATCGGATTCTGGAGTGCATGAGCGGTTATCAGTGCAAGATCATGAGCAGTGGTATAATGACCTGCTGAATCCAGTCCATGAGGGTTGGCAAACTGCGTATTTTTTGCTCCTATTTCCTGTGCTTTACGATTCATCAAATCTGCAAAACCTTCAACAGAGCCGCCAATATGTTCTGCCACAGCTACTGCTGCATCATTTCCGGAACGCAGCATTATTGCATACAGTAAGTCGTGAACACTGTGCCTTTCCCCTTCACGCAAGTATATGGAAGACCCCCCCGTATTTGAGGCTTTCCTGCTGACTGTGACCTTTTCCTCCAGCCTTCCGCTTTCAATAGCAACAAAAGTAGTCATAATTTTTGTAGTACTGGCCATTGCCAGCTTTTCATCCATATTTTTGGAATATAGTATTCTTCCTGAATTCACATCCATTATTACTGCAGCACGGGCACTGGTATCCTGCTTTGCTGTAACCACAAGCATATTTGGCACTACAGCAATTACTAGAGACATAACTAAAGCAATGCTTCTTTTCATCCTATCACTCCGTCAATATTTAGTGCGTTACTTAACTGTATTATTGACAGAATGAGGTTTTTATATAATATTTCACGTAAAAGACTTTACTTTGTATGATTATTCGTTAGTAATTTTGCAGCCGAATTCTTTAGCTATTTTCAAAGCTTCTTTCAGGTCGTCCTCTCCCCAGATTGTCCAACCGCCCTTTAGTATTCCATCCACATATATCTCAACTTTGTCCTTCTTAAATATCATCAGCTTGTCATTTCTTTTCTTCATCTGAATAATCTGTCGTCCTATTGCTTCTTCTATGTCAACATCCATTACTTTCAATGCTATGAATAAGCATGAAAGTGCATCCTCCAATTCTCTTTTCGCCCTGTCGCTCTCGCCCTTTAAAAGGGCTTTCAAAGACTCTGCCACTTCTTCATTCAGATGGCTTAGAACTTCCTTAGGGTCATCAGTAATATATTTTCTGTTTTCCCATATCAAATCAACTGCATTCTTTATTTCCATTAAATCACCCCCGAAGCGATATATATATAAATTATTTCGACATTATCTATAAGAATATTATAGCAAATTTTCATACTAAAAAGGAAGGAGTTTAGCTCCTTCCTACATTTCTATTTTTTCTTCTTCCGTATTCTTCCTCTTGTTTAGATAGTTCTCCATGTTGCTTATTAAGTCAGGCACCATATCAACTACTCTGTCCATTGCACTGCTGTACTTCACCGGTATCACCTTCAGCTGTCCGTTAGTTGTAGCCAGAAAACCTATCGGCTGTACTGTCACTCCCGCACCGCTGCCTCCTGCGAAGGGGTATTTGCCGCCTTCTGTTTCTTCCTTGTCAGAAGCTCCAGAATACTCTCCACCGCCGGCTATAAAGGCGAAGGATACCTTGGACACAGGCACAATCACAGTGCCGTCCTTTGTTTCCACTGCATCACCCACTACTGTATTTACATCTATCATGTTCTTGATATTCTCCATAGTGGTTCTCATTAAGCTTTCTACAGGCTGTTCCAAGTTAAACACATCCTTTGATTTATATTAATATTATTCATTTCCACATACCACATATTAATGCAGCTATTACCCTAATTCCAGCATTTATAATATGACCTAATTTCAGACTAATTATACAGCTAAAATCGATGGACAGCTGAACCTTGCTGAATATTGGAATAACCACTATCCTTGGCTCATAAACCTTCAGATAACATCTGGTAAGAGTCATAATATTGCCTATGACTATCCATGATACTCCATACAGAATTCCTGTTGCTGCTGCATCACCGGTGCCTATACTCAGTCTTAGGTTTAAATCGTTTACTTCTGTCTTTCTTGTGATGTATTTAAATGCGGGAATAATCTTGGATTTATTCCTCTTGTATGCTTTGTATACGCCCCCTCCTTCTTCCATATTCAAGAGCTTTGTAAATCTTGCTAGAAGCTTGTTCCTTTTCTTGTTGCTTACCTCGATTTTGTACTTCAAGCCTGGCCTTCCATTTTCTAATACTATCTCAAGGAAGGGTATCTCTGTATTCAGCTTTAGCAAACCATAAAACGTTTTCAAACCTATGGTTATTTTGTCGTTTTCATTGTCCTTTCTTACATCCATTCTTACAACTATTGGCATAAAATGCAGAAAAGTCAGTATTACAAGTACTGCAAATAGAACATAAAGCATTATATTTCCTCCCCTTGAAATCATCGGGGCCACTAAACATTATTCCTTTTAGTATTTTTTCTCAAAAATAAAAAAATAATACATCAATATATTGAACGCATTAAAGAATTTATAATGGGATAAGTGCGAATTCAATAACATTAAGGTAACATCTTTGCAAAAAAATAATCCGAATTGCTAATTCAGATTATTTTTTGCAAAATGTTTAGATGTATTATTTAAACTCCTATGCTCCGGCTTCCTCTGTAAAATCCTTTAGAACAGGCAGTTCCTTCAGGGATTTAAGTCCAAAAAGCTTAAGGAAGCTGTCTGTAGTCCTGTACAGTATAGGCCTGCCGGGGCCATCCATTCTATCCGCTTCAAATATCAGCTCTTTCTCAACAAGCCTTGATATACAGCCTTCGGATTTTACGCCTCTGATGTAATCAACCTGTGCTTTTGTAACGGGCTGTTTATATGCAACTATGGCGAGAGTCTCAAGGGATGCCTGGGAAAGGCCTTGCCTTGTCTGAGGCTTCACCAGTCTTTCAATATACTCGTAATGCTCCGGTCTTGTGCAAAGCTGATAGCTGTTGTTGACCTCTATTATTTGAACGCCCCTCTTCTCCTCTATAAAGCTGTCCATCATCTGATTGACTATTCTCCGGAGGGTTGGCTCATCAATACTAATGACGCTGCAAATATCCTTTATCGGTACAGCATCTCCGGCTACAAACAAAAGACCTTCTACAATCGACTTTATTTCCTTTATATCCATAATAAAATCCATCCCTTCATGCGTCCTTTGCCCTTCTCTTAATGAGTATCCTTGCAAAATTCTTTTCTTGCTCTATATTCAGGCTTCTTCTTTTTATCAGCTCAAGCACTGCCAGAAAAGTGACTATTATTTCGTATCTGTTGTTGCAGCTTAAAAACAAGTCATCAAAATAAAAGGAAGGCTTGCTTGTAAGCAGCTTGTTGATAAGCCTTATCTTATCATCGACAGTGACAACCTCTCTGTATATTTCCCTAAAGCTGCTGCTCTTTTTCGAAACATTCTTAAGCAATATGTTTCTAAAGCTTATATAAAGCATGTCCAACGAAACATTCGAAATGGAGGTCACATCGTTTATATAGTCTTCTATAGGCTCAGGGGGCTTGTAAAAAACCTTTTCGTATATGCCCAGCTTATCCTTCAGCTCCAAGGATACATCCTTGTACTTCTTATACTCAATTAGCTTTTGAATAAGCTCTTCCCTCGGATCGATAGCCTCTCCGTCGTTCTCTTCCTTCTTAGACTTTGGCAGCAGCATTTTCGACTTAATCTCAAGCAATGTTGCAGCCATTACAATGAACTCGCTGGAAACCTCCAAATCATGTATCTCCATCACACTGATATATTGCAGATACTGGTCTGTAATCTCGGCAATAGGTATATTATAGATATCCACTTCGGCTTTTTCAATTAAATGCAGCAGAAGGTCCAGAGGACCTTCAAAGGCTTGCAGCTTGACATTTATAGCCATGCTATTACTCCAATTCCATCAGATTCATCTTTTCTCTAACTTCAGAAAGAGTCACTTTAGCTACTTCTCTTGCATGCTTCGTTCCCACTCTTAGTATTTCAACTATGCTTTCCTTATCGTTTACCAGCTTCAGTCTTCTTTCGTACATCGGAGCCATGTATTCCACAATGTTCTCTGCCAGGCCCTTTTTGCAATGCACACAGCCTAAGCCGCCGGTTTTGCATACATCATAGGTTTCCTGATGAGTTTTCTCGGAAAACACTTTGTGAAAAGCATATACCGAACAGATATCAGGGTGTCCCGGATCATTCTTCTTGATTTTCTCAGGATCGGTTATCATCTTCATTACCTTCTCCCTTATAGTATCAGGAGAATCCGACAATGCTATTGTATTATCATAGCTTTTGCTCATTTTCCTTCCATCCAGGCCGGGCAGCATCTTTATCTGATTCATCTTTGCCTGGGGCTCAGGAAAGGTATCGCCGTATATATAGTTAAACCTTCTTGCAATTTCACGGCTTAGCTCCAGATGGGGAAGTTGATCTTCGCCAACCGGTACAACATTTGCCTTATGCACAAGTATGTCAGCAGCCTGTAGATTAGGATATCCCAGGAAGCCGTAAGTTGCTATATTCTTCTCCTTAAGCTGCACCAGCTGGTCCTTGTAGGTTGGGCATCTTTCAAGCCACGTAAGAGGAACAGTCATTGAAAGCAGCAAATGAAGCTCCGCTATTTCCTTTACATTTGATTGTAGAAAAATCGTGCACTTCTCAGGGTCCAAACCCGCGCTCAACCAGTCTATAGCCATTTCCATCACATTGCTTTTTATTTCGCTGGTATCCTCATAGCCTGTAGTCAAGGCGTGCCAGTCAACAATGGAAAAAAAGCATTCATAATCGTCCTGCAACCTTATCCAATTCTCAAGTGCCCCGAAATAATTGCCCAGATGAAGATTGCCCGTAGGCCTCATGCCACTCATAATTCTTTGTCTTGTCATGTTTTGTTCTACCTCCTAAATGATTAGCCCTACAACAGAATTTATAAACCAATCCAAAATTCGGATTAAAGGTCCAAGTATTGCTCCTATGATGCCGGAAAAAACAAGCATGATTATTATTATATTGGAATAAACTGCATACCTTCTCATAAAGAGCTTTTGCTTATTTGTCAGAAACACATCCAGTATTTTCGAACCATCCAGCGGCGGTATCGGAATCAGGTTAAAAACTCCTATGCTGAGATTTATAATATAAGCAATTTGAAGAATGCTTAACATTGCCTTTCCCATTCTGCCATAAAACAAAGCATAAATAACAGCTATCAGCAGGGCAGTTATAAAATTGGACATAGGGCCTGCCAAAGATACAAGGAGCATGCCTTTTTTTCTATCTTTGAAATTCATGTCATTGACCGGCACTGGCTTTGCCCATCCAAAACGTTGTGTTACAATAAGGCATAAAAAGCCCAAGGGATCCACATGTGCAATAGGATTAAGCGTCAGCCTGCCATACTGCTTGGCTGTCTTGTCACCCATCATATAGGCTGCCAGGGCATGGGAATATTCATGTATTGTAAATGCAAGTATTATCCCCGGCAAACTGAATAAAAGCGATGTTATGTGAAAGTTCACATTCAGATAGTATAGAAATTTATCAAGTAAGTTCATTAAGCTTCTCCCCACTAAGTTACATAATAATTTTTATGTATACTTCATCTAAAGTAATTATTTAAAGCCATAGTATATTTTGTACATAAATATATTTTCTACTATATTCTAATATATTTATAGCAATTACACAAGACAAAGGGGTTTAGTTATCTTAAACCCCTTAAACATATTCTCTTATTTGTACCTCCATGTGTTCATAATTAAACAGAAAGACTGCTGTAAAGGAATCAACTCCTCTGCAGCAGCCAGACACTTATATTAATTATTACTTCGAGCTTCCGAACCAGTATATAATGGAGTTCCTTAGATTATTAATAAAGGAGGATTTGCTTACGTCGGTATCACACACCAGATTGTACCGTCCTACTTCAGCATCATTCATGCTTATCACAAGCTCTCCTATCTTGTCGCCCTTCTTAATCGGAGCATTCAGCAGCTCAGGCAGCTCAGCCGTCTTCTTGATGTTCTTTTCCTCACCTTTATTCAACAATACAGAGATGTCGCTGTCTGTGACTGCATTTACCTTTAAGCAGCTGCCCTTTGATACCCTGACTTCCTGCATCTTGTCGCCCTTCTTGGCTATCAGGAAGCTGCTGAAGTTTGCGAAGCCATAGTCTACAAGCTTTCTGGCTTCCTTGTTCCTTACCTCCACCTTTGGAGCACCCATTACCACACTGATAAGCCTTAGGTTGTTCCTTTTCGCCGTAACAGAGATGCAGTAGCCTGCGTCTTCTGTCCACCCTGTCTTTATTCCATCCACATCCTGATAGAATCTTATCATTTTATTCTTGTTTACCAATTCTCTTTTAACATTATTGTTCTTTCCCACATAGACAGTAATCATATACTTGGAGATAAATTCAAATATATTGTCATGCTTAAGAAGCTCTTTCGACATTAACGCCAAATCGTGGGCCGAGGTAACATGACCTTCTGCCGGCAGTCCATTGGGGTTTACAAAGTTGGTGTCATTTGCACCCAACTCCTTAGCCCTCTTATTCATGAGTTTTACAAATTCCTCTTCACTTCCCGATACATGCTCTGCCATTGCTATGCAAGCATCATTGGCAGACTCAACTGCTATGCCGTACAAAAGCTCTTTTACCGTCCTGACCTCACCTGCTTCTAAAAGCAGCATTGTACCTTTATTGTTTTTACTTGAGGCCTGGGCACTTATAGTTACTTTATCTTCATAGGTTATCTTTCCATTGTCTAATGCTTCAATAATCAGGAGCATTGTCATTACTTTAGTGACACTTGCAGGGGCAAGCTTTTCATGGGGGTTCTGTTCATATATTATTTTACCCGTGCCATAGTCCATAAGTACAGCGGATTTACAGTTCAGATTCATATCGTCCACAGCGTATACAGGAATTATTATTCCAAAAGATGCAATTGTAAATATTGTTAGAAAGCATATTAACTTCTTAGATAATTTATTTAATTTTGATAAATTATACATAACAATCCTCCTACTAGTTTAATTGATATTATATTTCCCTGCAGGAGGTCGTGTTATGCAATTCCAAAAAAGTTCAAAGCCGTATCGGTTATTATATATAACTGATACGGCGATTTTCTAAACGTACTTTTTTATTCCGTTTTCATCCACCATTCCAAAAATCAATGGCCTGTGCGGCCGCTTTGTCTCTGCACAGCTATAAGCCTCCAGCAGCTTTGCGGTACATTCCTTTACCTTTGACAAGTCATTGGCATGTATCAGGGCTATAGTTTCACCCAGGTTAACATGATCTCCGACCTTCTTACCCAGCACTATGCCTACAGCATGATCAATAGCAGTCTCTTTGGTCTCTCTTCCTGCACCCAGTATAAGTGCAGCAATTCCAATACTTTCAGCATCGATGCTCTGTACATATCCAACAGCAGTGGATTTAACTTCTATTATATGCATAGCCTTCGGCAGAAGCTCAGGATTCCTGATTTGCTCAGGATTGCCATGCTGTGCAGCTACCATTTCCTCAAGCTTTTTCAAAGCAGCTCCTGACTTTATGTTCTTAACAAGTATTTCCTTTGCCGCCTCTAAGCTTTGAGCTTTTTTCCCCAGAATCAGCATTACTGCTCCAAGCTCTATGCAAAGCTCCAAAAGGTCTTTGGGACCGTTTCCCTTAAGTGTATCAATAGCTTCCTTAACCTCCAGAGCGTTTCCTACAGCATAGCCCAAGGGTTCATTCATTTCAGTCACCAGAGCTATTACATTTCTATCAAGGCTTTCACCTATATCTACCATTTCCTTAGCCAAAGCAAAGGAATCCTCAATACTTTTCATAAAAGCGCCGCTGCCTGTTTTTACATCAAGAACAATGGAATCTGCTCCTGCTGCAATTTTTTTGCTCATGATACTGCCTGCAATGAGAGAAATATTGTCTATAGTACCTGTAACATCCCTCAATGCATACAGCTTTTTATCAGCTGGTACGACATCCCCGGTCTGACCGCAAACTGCAAGCTTTATCCTGTTAACATTATCAATGAATTCCTCCATAGACAGCTGCACCTTAAAGCCTTCAATGGACTCCAGCTTATCCAGTGTGCCTCCTGTGTGCCCAAGGCCTCTTCCTGACATTTTTGCAACAGTTACACCAGCTGAAGCAACCAGTGGTGCCAGGACTAGAGTTGTCTTGTCACCCACCCCGCCGGTACTGTGCTTGTCAACCTTAATCCCTGAAATTGCTGAAAGATCAATGGTAGCTCCCGAATTTACCATAGCCATTGTAAGCTCGGCTGTTTCTCTTTTATTCATTCCCTGAAAATAAATGGCCATTAGAAGTGCCGATGCCTGGTAATCAGGTATCGATTCATCAGTATATCCCTTTATGAAGAACTGAATCTCTTCCTTTGTCAGTTCTTCTCCATTTCTTTTTTTTATTATAATATCATACATCCTCATTGAAGCTGCACCTCTTTGACAAACTGCTTTATTAGTGATACAAATCTTGGTTTGACTGATTCTGCTACCTTTACAATTTCTTCGTGAGCAGGAGCTGTCATTGTATCAGGAATTGCCATATCAGTAACGCAGGATATTCCTGCTACTTTTAATCCGCAGTGTCTTGCGACAATTGCTTCAGGCACTGTAGACATTCCTACTGTATCGGAACCTAACTTTATCATCATGCCCAGCTCTGCTTTTGTGCAATAGTTGGGTCCGCTTACAGCCCCGTAAACCCCTTTGTGCACCTTGATGCCTTGAGAAGCTGCAACTCTTTCAAGACATTTGACCAGGCCTTTGTCATATACCTCAGACATATCCGGAAAACGCGGTCCGAATTCTTCAAGGTTGGGTCCTATTAGAGGATTTGTACCCATAAAATTGATATGGTCTGTTATTATCATTATATCACCGGCATTAAAGCTTGTATTCAGCCCACCGCAAGCATTGCTTGCAATTAACAGCTTAATACCCAGCTGTTTCATAACCCTTACCGGTATTGTAATCTCCTGCATGGTATAGCCCTCGTAATAATGGAACCTTCCTTGCATTGCCACTACCTTTTTTCCCTCCAGGTAGCCAAGTATCAGCCTTCCCGCGTGTCCAAACACAGTGGATACAGGAAATTCAGGTATATCAGCATAGTCAATTACTGTTGTCTTTTCTATGTAATCTCCCAAAGATCCCAGGCCGGTGCCGAGTATTATGCCTATTTCAGGCTCGAAGCCTGACTTTTCTTTTATATATTCTGCTGACGTTTCTATTCTTGCTTTTAAGTCCATCTACATTACCCCCGAATACTTATTTTCAAATATTCTCTATTACACTTTTTATTAGCTTTGAGAAGTTTTCCTTCACTCTATCTGCAGTTTCCATAACCTCTTTATGGTTCAAGGGCTGATCCAGAATCCCTGCCGCCATATTTGTAATGCAGGATATTCCGGCAGCCTTGATACCGCTGTGATTTGCAGCAACCACTTCAGGAACGGTTGACATTCCGACGGCGTCTGCTCCAAGTATTCTGCAGGCTCTTATTTCAGCCGGCGTCTCGTAGCTTGGTCCTGTAAGAAACACGTAAGTGCCTTCCTGCAGCTTTATGCCATTTTCAGAAGCACTTGCTCTTACCACGTCTGCCAATTCCTTTGAATAAGCCTCTGACATGTCCGGGAACCTAGGCCCAAAGGCTTCAAGGTTAGGCCCTATGAGAGGATTATTATTGGTATAATTTATATGGTCTCTTATAAGCATAAGATCTCCTGGATTAAAGCTCAGGTTCACACCTCCTGCTGCATTGGTGACAATAAGCTTTTCTACACCTAAGGCCTTGAAAACCCATACAGGAAAAACAACCTCCTCCATCTTATAGCCTTCATAATAATGAAATCGACCTTGCATAAAGACAACCTTCCGGCCTCTTATATTGCCGAATACCAGCCTTCCTTTGTGTCCTTGCACTGTGGAAACAGGAAAGTTCGGTATATCCTTGTAGTCTATTATTATTTTTTTCTCAACCTCTTCAGCCAGGTCCCCAAGTCCCGAGCCGAGTATAAGTGCAATTTCCGGAGTAAACCATACTTTATCGATGATGTAATCCCTTGCTTCATTAATCCTAGATATCAAATCCTTTTTCATATTGTATCCCCCCATCTATATGTTTTGTGAAATACCTTTTAAATTTTAATTCAAATTTCACACAAACGTTTCCTTGTTTGTTATTGAATTCGCACCTTACCCTATGTAATACCTTCTGTGCGTTCAATCTACTCAAAATAAATTTCTTTTCTAAAAGATTTGCCTTCAATTTCTATAGGAAGCTCCAACAAATCAAGCACTGTAGCTCCTATATCGCAGAATCCCGTCCTTATTCCTAAATTGACACCACTTTTAACGTGCTTTCCATATACCAGCACCGGGATATGCTCCCTTGAATGATCTGTGCTGCCTGTTGTCGGGTCGCAGCCGTGATCTGCCGTAATTATCAGCACGTCTGAGTCCTTCATCGCAGCAATGATTTCAGGTAATCTGCCGTCAAACTCCTTTAGAGCTTCTGCATATCCTTCTACGTCATTCCTATGCCCATAAAGCATATCAAAATCAACCAAGTTAGTAAATATCAAGCCCTTTTTGGAAGCAGACATGTACTCCAGGGTCTTATCCATACCTTCCATGTTGCTTTTGGTATGTATTGCTTCTGTGATACCGACTCCTGCAAATATATCCTCTATCTTCCCCACAGCCATAACATTTTGACCCATTGCTTTTATAACATCAAGCATTGTCTTTTTTATAGGCTTTAAGGAAAAGTCTCTTCTGTTGGAAGTACGCTTATAGCTTCCGCTGGTTCCAAGGAAAGGTCTTGCAATGACTCTTCCTACAGCATACTCGTCTTTTAGCAGTGCTCTGGCTTTCTCGCACATTTCATACAGCTTGTAAAGGGGTATTACCTCTTCATGTGCTGCAATCTGGAACACGCTGTCCGCAGAGGTGTATACAATAGGAAAGCCTGTTTCTACATGCTTATCACCAAGTCTTGTAATGATTTCGGTTCCTGAAGCTACTTCATTTCCGAGGGACTTTGTGCCAATCGCCCTTTCGAAGGCTTCAACAATGTCTCGAGGAAAACCCTTGGGAAAGGTTGGGAAAGGCATATCCAAGGTAACTCCGGCAATTTCCCAATGGCCTGTAGTAGTGTCCTTCCCCGGCGAAATCTCCTTTGCTTTTCCATAGCACCCCTTTGGCCGCTCTGACTTTTTCAAGCCTATACCAGGATCAATATTGCCCAAGCCTAATGCTTCAAGGTTTTCCAGTCTGAAATCCTTTGTTTTCCCAGCTATATTACCCAGGGTATTGCTCCCGGCATCTCCGTAGAGATTGGCATCCGGCAGTTCTCCGACCCCGACACTATCCATTACTATAAGTATAACTCTCTCTGTCATATTAGCCTCCTGAACTTACAATTTACTTGATACTTTTATCAAAAAAGTTACGTGTACCACTGAACACACTGAAATCCACTGAATACACGGTTGAAAAATAATACTTTACAGTGTCATTCCGTGAAATATCCGTGTCTTCCGTGGTATCCGTAGCCTTTCTTTAGCTCTAGTATATCGTATCTAGTATCTAATTAACCCCTATAATTTTAAAAAGGGCTTATTAAGCCCTTGGATGAGTCTTGCTATACACTTCTTTTATCTTGTTTTTATTCAGCTTGCTGTATATTTGAGTTGTTGATATATCTGAATGTCCAAGCATCTCTTGTATTGCCTGAAGGTCTGCACCATTTTCAATGAGATGTGCCGCGAATGAGTGCCTTAGGGTATGGGGAGTTATTATCTTATTTATCTTACCCTTTGCTGTATAGTACTTAATTATCTTCCAGAAGCCCTGACGGGTCATTTTCTGACCATGGAAATTCACAAAAAGAAGTGTGTACTCCTCATTTGAGCAAAGCTTCCTTCTGAAGTCGTTCAGATATATTTTAAGGTATTTCATTGCAATATTTCCAAGGGGTATGGACCTGGATTTGACTTCGCTGCTCTTGCAGACTATCAAGCCTGAATCAAGATCTATGTCACTTATATTCAAGGAAATAAGCTCTGTAACCCTTATCCCAGTTGCATAAAGCAGTTCAAGCATTGCTTTATCTCTTGCTCCTTTAGCATCTGTGGGTATCGGCTGTTCAAGCAGAAGCTCCACTTCTTTCTTTGTAAGCACTGAAGGAAGCTTTTTTTCTACCTTTGGAGATTCAAGATTTGCTGATGGATCTGCATCTATATGTCTTGAATTCAGCATAAACTGATAAAAGCATCTTATCGAAGCAAGATTCCTTGAAATAGTCGAAGTAGCTTTTCCAGTTTTCTGTAATGCTATTAAATATGTGATGATTATTGTCTTAGTAACCTTCTCCAAAGAAAGCGAGTGTTCTTTGAGATAAACTTCGAATTGCCTGATATCTCTTTTATAGGATTCCAGCGTATTAGCCGACAGTTCCTTATTTTCAATGAGATAAGCCAAAAACAATTCTATATAATTCATTAGAACATATCCCCTTTATTACAATATCATTAACATATTCAACATATTTATTGAAAATCCTCCAATAAAAGAAAATTTTACATAAAGATTATTATTTTTTTTAGTGCAAATAAAAATCTGCTGATAACAGCTTTTTCTCTAACCAAGTCTTTAAATACTATAATGGAATTATTACCGGGCGCCATACCTCCACTAAACAAATTAATAACCTGGTCTACAATAAACGGTAGTATCACAAGCATTACCATAAGTATAATAAAAACCCTTATAAAAGTATGAAATAATCCTTTGTTATAATTTATACCCATTTTCTTCCCCCTGTAATTGAAAGCTTAAACTATATACGGAGTAATCGCTCTAATTATTAGGGACGTTATATACGATTCTACAATACAGCCTGCTATCAGGAGTATGAAAAGCACAAGGGTAGAAAATGCATAAGTGGCGAAAAGGTTGTTATGAGCCCCGAACTTCTTGAAATACTTATTCCGCAGAGTCCAAAGAGAGTAATTTATACCTATTACCCCCATGACAATTATCACAGGTAAATATATGAGATTTTGAGGCAGCACTGAGCCTAGTGAAAGAAGGAATCCATTTCGTCCAAGATTTTCCGTAAGAAAAGCTATGGAAAATCCAATGCAAAAGCCTCTGAATGCAATAAGTATAGGAATAAATAGTATTCCAAGATATATCAAGCCTGAAAAGAACAATAATAATGTAAAATACAAGTTGAACTTTATAGACTGCTTTAATATATATGAAGATTGAAGCTCATTCTTGGAAGACAAGTCCAAGAAGCCCTCAATATATGTCTTTGCATCGGTCTTGGATACTTCGTCGATGTTATTCACAGCTAATGTACCAAGACTGATTCCCAATATAAATATAAATATGACTATCAAGTAAATCCAAATATTATCTGCAAGGTGTCTTTTTATCGAATCATTCAGGCTGTCCAGCAATAGAAATACCCCCTCTCAGCTTTTGTCCGTAGATATATAGGTTGCATTAAAGCTGGTTCAAAGAAGAATTAGGCAACCTATGAAATCAAGGAATATGATTTTGCAATATTGAAATCGTAATGTAAAATGTTTATTGCAAAACATATAGCACGCAGTTTGCGCACTATTTCTCTATCTTGATAATATGCTTCAAAGGAGTATATTATGATATTATTTCCTCATTTGTCCATGATTTTGGATAAGCCTTTCATTTGCAGCCATCATAACGGCAATTATTGTCTTTGCGTCTTTTATCTGCCCACTTTTTATCATTTCAACAGCTTCGACCATTGAATACTTGAACACCTCAATGAACTCGTCTTCGTCAGTGGACATATTACCATAAGTCAAGCCTTCAGCCTTGTATATATGCACTATTTCATCCGTGTAACCCGGGGATGGATACATATCAGCAAGAAACGTAATATATTTTGCTGTTATACCAGTCTCTTCCTTAAGCTCCCTTTCTGCGCAGGACAGAGGTTCTTCATTCTTCTCCTTCTTTCCGGCAGGTATCTCTAAGGTTTCACATTCAAAAGGCTTCCTGAACTGCTTAACAAGCACTATTTCATCAGCATCTGTTATTGGTATTATTCCCACACCCCCATGGTGTGTGATTATTTCCCTCTCAGCAGTTTTCTGATTCTCCAGCATAACCTCATGAACATCAAGTTTTATAATTTTACCACTATAAATATTCTTACTGGTCAATGTCTTCTCTTTGCTCAATTGCTTTTCTCCATTCATTGTAATCATATTGGAATATTATACATACTTGTACATATACTATTCTAGCATTGTAATTATAATAAGAAAAGGACGGTATGCAGGATGACAAATTTTGTTTATATGAATGGCTTTCACTTTGTAGGGAAATTCACTGAGCTGATTGAACAGCTGTCTACTATAGAAAACAAGCATATTACTTTGAAGGAATATATACATTTATACCGGCAGAAATTAAATTAGATATGCCTCTAGACAGATAGAATTTCTTGCCCTGCAGAGGCATAACATCAAGGAAGTGCATTTTTTACACTTGAATAACTTGAAATTTGTTGTGTAAAAAAGCACTAAGCCAGCAAGGCGGAAAGACCACAGGTAATAAAATACTCCTTATCCTGGCTAAAGCCTTTCCCCATCTTATCAAGCAGGCTTTCTTCCTCAGTTAAAAGCTCTTCTACGTTTTCCAGCTTCCAATAGCTTATTTCATGCCTCAACAGAATTCCGCTGTCCTCTAGTTGACCTCTTAACAAGCAAGCCTTTGGCTCAGAAAGCTCAGGCAGAGCTATAAATGCTCGAGTACAGCACAGTCTGCCCAAGTTCATTCTGGTATGATGGCTCAGGCCATAGTGCCTGCTTCTGCTGTCTGCAAAGGAAACCCTGGGTACTGCTATTGCTTTGCCTTTTATATTGTTTACCGCATCAATTATGTGGCTTTGTTCTATTCCACTGAAGCCATACCTGGTCTCTGTACCGGCAATTCCCGGTCCCATGCATACAATAACAGCATCTGCCTTAAGTAGTTCCTTTGCTGCAATTAAAGCCGTATATACATTTATGCATTCCAGATCCCCTCCGAAGGCATTTCCATATGTGACTGTTCCGCTCAATATTCCATTTCTGCTAAGGCTTTTCACCGTATCACTCATCCAGATAGGCAAAGCTCCTCCGTCTGTCATTACATATACTATCCGTTCTTTTTTCACAAGTCCTTTCAGCGTTATTGCTATAGGAGCCAGCATGCTGTGAAGTGTACCCACTATTACAGGTGTATTCCCGAGAGATTCAAAGCTGTTGAAAACCTCATGATGCGGGCTTTCCTGAGCTTCTGCAGCCATACAGTTTATTTGCATCGGAGTATATCTGAGCTTCATAATATGCCCTTCTCCAATATTTACGAGGCTATCACTGTTCAGATTTGCCAAGACAAAATGATAGCCCCCTGAGCCAAGCCCAAGCTCTACTGCCGTAGTGTTCAGGAGAACATAGTCATTTACCTCAACTTCACCGGTCAGTTCATTATAATTTATGCAGTCATAGAACCCGCCCTGAACCTGTATCCTGAATTTAGTAATGTTTTTATCCTTATAAATAACTTCCTTTACCTTTGCTTTTATTGTGTTTATCATCTGTTCCCGGTTCGCCCCCTTCCCATATTGTCCAGATAAGAAAGCAGCCTGCTCCTATCTATTATTTCAGTAATTGAAAGCTTTTCTGATATAGCATTCAAAATAACAAGAATAGCCAGAACCAGCAGCTTGAAATTGAAGTCCAGCATCAGAGTGCTGTAGTAGCCTAAGGTTATCCCCAGAATATTTGCCCCTGTATCTCCAAGCATGCATACTTCCTTTAAATCATAGCGAATATAAAGCCAGGCTGCTACGTTGAGTATTATTATCGGCAATGCTTCAACTAATCTTCCTATAGAGGCCGCCAAGAGTATAAAGGATACTGCCAGAAAGACCTTCACCGCTCTTCCGGGCCGTAAGTCGAAAAGATTCAAAGTATTTGCAAATAACGAAATTATTAATACATTTACAATGAATTCAATATATGAATTGGTCATTCCCAGGCTTACTATGCAGGACATAAGAAAGCCGGTAAGTGCTTTAAGAAAACCTGTTGTCATTTTGCCCCTCAAAGTGCTTTTAATATGATTAACCAGGCCTTTGACCTTAATATCTCCAATAAGATCATCAACAACCCCGGCGAAGCCCATACTTAAGACAAGAGCCAAATAACTCAAGTAATTCCGAGAGTTTTCTGCTCTTTTCATTAATAATATTAAAATTGTCACCAGGAGAATAGGTACAAAAGCTATACCCCCAATTGCAGGTATTCTCTTTCCCCTGTAGTTGACTGAACTACATATTTCCTTATTAGTATTGCCAAGCATTTTTATTATATTGTGCAGCAGAAATTGTGATAATATCACAGCAACTGCACCAACAGCCAAAATGTCCATGTACATCATTCTTCACCTATATGTTTTGCACCATACATATTACATTGGATCCAGAATGTGCAAAACATTTTCCTTGATTCATATGTTGCGAAAAATACATTACCGATAGTACAAAAGCAGATGCTTCTACTGCTTTTGTAAATGATAAATTTTTCGTAACATATATTTGCTGACTATCTCTTCATCTCACTTCTTATCAGGCTCAGTATATCCAGGCATTGTTTTCCCCTGTGCAAAAACCCCTTTATATCCCTACCTGTCTCCCTATGTCTCATATCAACAGGAACTTCAATAAGTTCAAAACCCTTTCTCACTCCTTCAAGTGTGAGCTTAAACTCGAGTCCAAAACCATCAGGAAGGTCTATACTCCTTAGAAAATCCAGGGGAAGTATTCTTTGCCCGCTTAGAAGCGAATCCACCCTTCTGGAAGTCAAGGCATGAAAACCACTGCCGGATACTTTCCTGACAATACCAAACCCGCCTGTTTTCTTGGGTGATGGCAGTCTGCCAATAATCATTGATTTCTCTCCCGGCCTTATGTGTTCAATTAACTTCTTAACCTCTGCGGCGCTCTCACATAGGTCTGCATCCAATAGTGCTACAAAGCTGCCCGTTACATAATCCAAAGCATATCTTACCGCATTACCCTTACCTTTATTGTATTTTATATGTAAAAGTGTGATGCCCTCCACAGACTGTAATAGTCGATATGTTGAGTCAGTGGAACCATCATCAACTACAATTATCTCTTTTATACTATCTATTTCATAAAGGCTTTCCAAGGTCTTCATTATGCGAGACTGTTCATTATATGCAGGTATTATCACACTTACATTTTCGCCCACCTGTGGTCCTTCCTTTCACATTCAGAGTCTGCTATTATGCCTAGTCCCTTGCAATCCACAAGCTTGCTCCCTATCAGAGTCCTGACTATAAAAGTACTAGCCATTCCAGGCCTCCCCTTGCACATGAAATCATACATACAGCTGTGTCCGCCGGTTAATACAATCAGCTCTGCGTCCTTATGATATGCCAGCATTAAGGCGGCATCTTCACTGGTTCCTTTCATTGGAAGCATTTTATAAGGCACATTCATTGCTGCAATTCTGCTCAAGCATGGACAATACCCGTCTTCATATGCATGTAGTATGATTTCACTGCTCTTATAAATTCCAATATCTGACACGCTGTCCATATCGCCTATCAATATATCAGGCATATATCCATAGTTTACAATCAAATCTGCTCCGCCATCCACTCCTATAAAAACAGGGTTATATTTTTCGATATAGCTTTTCAGGGCATTTATTTCATCAAGAGTGCTGCTGTTTCTGACAACCACTACTACATGTCGGCCTTTAAGCTTGGTATTCAGCTCCGGATACCCGGTGAAGCACACCAGTTTATCCATTTCGCATGCTGCATGGTTTATTGTATTATCAATGAACTTCAATATTTCATTACTCTCATTATCTTTTGATGCAAACTGCCTCTTGTTGATATAATCCCAATTTACCACTGTACAGACGTTTTTATATATATAATTTCTGATAATTATATCTTCATTCAAGACTGTAATCATATCATTGTCCTTAAATCGGTCCAGGGGCAGGCTTACATCGATTACCCTCATATTATTCTGGAGAAGTGTTCTGGCACCCACTGAAGGAAACCTGCCTGTCATGCTTTTGCCTGTGTTTATCACTGCTTTTGCACCGGTATAGGCCAGCGCCAGTGCCGCCAGCTCATCAATATCGTCATGTCTGATAACAGCAATATCACCTGTATGTAAAAAATTCACAAGATTCTTTGTTTTTTCACCTGTTTTAATTCTGCCTTGAAGCTTCATTTACACACCTCCGATATTTTTATTATCCTAAAAAAAGAATAAAAAAATACAAAAATCGCTTTTCAGCGATTTTTGTTTCATATGCATAAAAAACCTTACTTTCAATATGCTTTTATATATATTAGCTTATTTTCATCTCAATTCTTAATTTATCCGCTATCATAGCAATAAATTCGCTATTGGTTGGTTTACCTTTTACATTATGTATTGTATAGCCGAACAGATTGTTTATTACATCAACTCTTCCCCTGCCCCAGGCGACCTCAATAGCATGTCTTATTGCCCTTTCCACTCTGCTTGGAGTTGTATTGAACTTTCTGGCAATAGAAGGATATAATTCCTTTGTAATTGCACTTAGAAGCTCCATATTATTAACAACCATGGTAATAGCTTCTCTTAAATATACATATCCTTTAATATGAGCGGGCACACCTATCTCATGTATTATATTGGTAATGGCTGATTCAAGCTCCCTTGGCGAGGTTGCTGCCGGGGAGGTGATGTTTGCAGATTGAATGTAACTCTTTCTATCAGTATCACTATTTATCATACCGAAGCATTCCCTTATCCTCTTTGCGAAAACCTCCATATCAAAAGGCTTTACAACATAGTATTCCGCTCCGAGAGTCAGCGCCTTTTGGGTTATCTTGTCCTGCCCCACAGCAGAAAGAACTATAACCTTGGGCATTTTCTCCAGCTGCATTATGTTCAATCTTTCAAGAACTCCAAGCCCATCAAGATGAGGCATTATAATATCTAATATTACAACATCCGGAAATTTGCTTTCTATCAAATCCACAACCTCAAGGCCGTCCTTCGCTACCCCAACCACATCAAAGTCCGGCTGTGTAGAGAGATATTCACTTAGGATAATACAGAAATCTTTGTTGTCGTCCGCTATTAGAATTCTAATTTTTTGTAAGTTCATCGGTATTCCTCCCATATATTGTTATTCTCCTTGTTTGATATTCGACAAAGTAGTTACATTTCCTTCTATTATCTACCATATAATCGTTAAACATTTTCGTACAAATTAATACAGCAACATTCTACATAATTCAACAAAAAAGGCTGTAATTACACAGCCTTTAACTACATCATATTTATTCTCCAGATGCTCTTTTTAAGCGATTTTCCAAATCTATATCCGCTTCTTTGAGCATCCATTCTATTGAAATACCGAAGCCTCTCGTCGGATCATTTACAAGCACATGGGTCACACATCCAATTAGCTTTCCATCCTGAATTATAGGACTTCCTGACATGCCCTGCACAATACCCCCGGTTTTTTCTATAAGCTCTTTATCTGTTACTTTTATTATCATGCTCTTGGATTCTGAGCTTCTCTGTCTCATAACCTTTTGTATATCAATTTCAAACTCTTCCACTTTATTTCCTTCTATTGTGGTCAGTATTTTTGCAGAGCCTTCTTTAATCTGACTGTTCAAGCCTATTGATACTGATTTGGTTCTATTTGCTTTATACTTATTATTGAGTTTTCCATAAATTCCGAAACTTGTGTTCTTTTCTATAACGCCATATGCATCATCGTTATCGTAAAATATACCGACAAGTTCACCTGGTACTGTTTTTCGCGCTTTTTGGATTGATGCAATTTTTGATTTCAAAATACTTCCACTATTTATATCCACCAGTACACCAGAATCGATATCAGTTATACCGTGACCCAAAGCTCCAAATACTCTGCTTACAGGGTCGTAAAAGGTCATGGTACCAACACCTGCTATATTGTCTCTTACCCATAAACCTATCCTATATATATTATCCTCTTCACATTTTACAGGTTTGACGCTGAAATCATGCTTATTTCCGTCTCTATCTACAGTCACTTTAATCTTTTCGTCCTTTTTCTGCCTGTTATTAAGATAGTCAACAATATCCCTTTCCTTCTCCACCTGGTTGCCATCAATGTTCATTATTTTATCTCCTACTTCAAAACCCGCATCTGCAGCAGGGCTGCACCTTTTGCCCTTTGCATCAGTTATGCTCGATAGACCGACAATTAAGACTCCCTTTGACTCGATTTTGACACCTATAGCTTCTCCCGATGGAACAACCTTAATATCCGGAATTACGTTTAGAGTAACCTCTTTAACCGGCAGTACGCCTAGAAACATCAGACTGGCTTTTGCCTTTCCCTGGTCAGTTCCATCTAATAGCAGAAATGAGGATATTATGTTGTTTTTATTGAGATTAATACAGTCTTTATAGTCTTCATTCAACTCAAGGCTGAAAATCTTGCTTTCCGGAAGCTTCCGGCTTTGTCCCTGTATAACATTGATTTCATCAGGAAAACTATACATAGTGAAAAACACATTTGTCAGGCAGAGTACTGTTATTATAAGAGTGGTGTACAATAATATATTTTTGTGGCTTTTTCTATGCAATAGCATCACTCTCCTGCTTCCCCAGAAGAGTCCACCTTCAACTAAAAGTCTCTCTTAATTAAGTTATCCTTTTTAAAGTCCTATTATTCTTTCAATAGATTCATTGGCAGGGATAAAAAACAAATTGAGAAAGTGTAATTGCTACACTTTCCCAAACAATTTTTTTGCATGTTCTATGGATGCTTCAATATTTTGATTTCCACCCAACATTCTTGCAATTTCTTTAATTTTTTCTGAGTCATCCAAAATTTTAATTTTTGTGTACGTTTTATTGTCCAAGACTATTTTATCCACATATATGTGATTGTCAGAAAGACTGGCTATCTGGGGTAAATGCGTAATGCAAAGTATCTGTGTATTTTTAGATATCGCCTTTATTTTCTGCCCAACCATATTTGCAGTCTGACCGCCAACTCCTGTGTCAACTTCATCAAATACAACACAAGGTGCTTTCTCTATCTCTGAAAACGCATTCTTTATTGCCAACATTACTCTTGACATTTCTCCCCCTGAAGCTATTTTGCTTAGGGATTTTTCCGGTTCTCCAGGATTTGGCGAAAGTAGAAACTCTATTTTGTCAAAGCCGTTAACGCTTATTGAGCTTTCATTCTTCGTAATTCTGATAAAAAACCTTGAACCATACATATTAAGCTCTTGAAGCTCTTTCTCAATAAGCTTCTCCAGTTTGCATGCCAAGTCCTTCCTTTTGTCAGAAAGCAAACTTGCCCTTTGAATATACTGCTCAGTGACTGCTTCCATTTCCTTTTCTATTCCCGATGCAAGCTTCTCACTGTTTACAAGGTCATCGAATTCCTTAGAGGCTCTTTCACTGTACGCCAGGACTTCATCTATGCTGCTTCCGTATTTCCTTTTCAGCTTGTTTATTTGATCAAGGCGTTCCTCCAGAAGGTCTATCTCACTATCGCTGAACTCTATGCTGTCTCTATATGCTCTGAGATCGCCCTTGAGATCCTCCAGCTGATAGACCATCCCTTCCAATGTTGTTTTATAGGCTTGTATCTTTTCGTCTATGCCTGTCAGCTCTTGTAGGCTGCTAACGCTCTCATTCAAAAGATCAGAAACTCCTCTTGCGCCGCCCTCACCTTTGTAAAGGCTGTGATATACAAGTACAATACCCTTCAGGAGTTTTTCTGCATTAATAAGAAGGTGCCTTCTGATCTTCAATTCCTCGTCTTCATTAGGCTTCAGCTTTGCATTACTGATTTCATCAACCTGAAATTTCAGAAGATCCAGTTTTCTTTCTCGTTCCGCAGCATTGCCGCTGATACTGTCAAGGGTGAGCTTCAGGCTACCCAACTTGTCTAACAGCAGCTTTATCTCATTCTTTATCATTAGAATCCCGTCGCTGCCAAAATTATCGACAAATTCTCCATGCTTTACAGTATTGAAAAGTATCTGGTGCTCATTCTGTCCGACTATGTCCACCAGATACTGTGCAATTCTCTTGAGCATGGAAAGTGTAACAATTTGTCCATTTATTCTGCATACAGATTTACCTTGTAAATTTACTTCTCGTGTGATTACAAGGCTCTTATCTTCTTCAAACTCTATTCCGTACTCTTCCAGTATATCAGCAAGAAACTCTACCCCGACCAGTGAGAAAAGTGCTTCTATGGATGCTTTTGCTTCACCTGTCCTTATATCTTCCTTGCTGAACCTGCCTCCTGAAATGGCAGATAGAGCATCAATCACAAGAGATTTACCCGATCCCGTCTCCCCTGTGATTATGTTTAGTCCGGGCTCTAGAGTAATTACCTGATGCTCAATTATTACATAGTTTTTTATACTTAATTCCAGAAGCATTATTGTATCACCTATTTCATCATCTTCTTAAGCCTGTCAATCACAACTTCAACGTTATCAGCATTCCTTACAAGAATAAAAATAGTATCATCACCTGCTATGGTTCCTACCGTTTCTTTGAAATCCAATACGTCAATTGCTTCAGCTGCTGCATTTGCAGCTCCAGAAAAAGTTTTCACAACCACTATGTTACCGGCATAATCCACACTTAGAACTGATTCAGCAAATACTTTTACAAGACGCTCGCTCAGCATGCTGTCCTGTTCCTTCAAAGAAGCATATTTGTATATGTTGTTCTCATCAAGTACCTTTACAAGCTTTAATTCTTTTATATCTCTGGATACTGTTGCCTGAGTAATATTATAACCACTTTTTTTGAGTTCTTCTGCCAGCTCCTCCTGTGTCTCCGTAGGATGTCTTTCAATAATTTCTAAAATCTTTGCATGTCTGGATATTTTCATAAATAAACCTCCCGCTCTAAATTCACACTAACGCTCAGAAATTTTTCTTCTCAGAACATCAAAGAAGCTTCTCTGCTTTAGTTTGACTAGGTTGGTGACGCAGTTTGAGCTTCTAACCTTGACAACCCTTCCTGGGTTTAATCTATATGAATCCTGTCCATCAACAGAAAGCATAACCTCTTTGTTTTCCTCGCAAATTTCGACTCTAACCACATCCTTCTCAGACACTACTATTGACCTGTTATGCAGCGTATGAGGGCAAATAGGGGTGATTATCAGTACATTCAAGTCAGGACTTACAATAGGACCGCCTGCCGACAGTGAGTACGCGGTAGAACCTGTGGGACTTGATATTACAATACCGTCTGCTGAATATAGTTCAAAAAAATTGTCGTTAATAAATACAGAAAAGGAAATCATCCTGGAGAGCATGCCTTTTGTTATGATGATATCATTGAGTGCCGACAATTCCTTCAGCTCACCCTCGCTGTCCTCAAAAGAAGCCTCCAGCATCATTCTTTTTTCTATGAAATAATCGCCGTTTAATATCTTCTCAAGGGACAGATACATATCATTGATTTCAGCTTCAGCCAAAAACCCAAGATGTCCGAGATTAATTCCAAATAAGGGGACGCCATATTGTGATGACTGCCTCGCTATATTCAGTATTGTGCCATCGCCTCCAAGAACGATTACTACATCACAGGAGGAATATATTTCATCCGTGCTAAAGCCGTCATTCTTATAATCCAGACTTTTTGCTATAGCAGATTCCAGAAGTACCTCTATTTCCTTATTTGCAAACCAGAACAATATGCTTCTGGTTACATTCAAGTCCTTGTCCTTTGTCAGGTTCGGAATAATTCCTAGCTTCATTAACTTATAACTCCATCCAATGAGAATTTATTATAACTATATGTTTCGCGAAAAACATCTTTCATTTTTGATTCAGATTTCGCGTAAACGTTACCTTGATGTTATTGAATTCGCACCCTACCCTATATAATTTCTTTTGTGCGTTCAATATATATTTTATATTATGTATCTGAAATTATCTACTAATTTTTACAAAATATTCTTGTGTCAGTGTTAAAGGAGACCATGTGCATTTGAAACAATCCCGTTGATATCAATCTCTAAGCCTCCAACTTCCGCGTCTTCGCAAAGCGATAAATAGAGCAAGTATTCAATATTGCCCTCGGGACCTTTTATTGGTGAGTAGCTAAGTCCAAGTACTGCAAGCTTCATTTCATTTCTACAATATTCTACAATACTTCCGATTACATCCATATGCACTTGTTTATCTCTCACTACACCTTTTTTCCCAACTTTTTCCCTGCCTGCTTCAAACTGTGGCTTTATAAGACATACTATTTCACCATTTTCCTTAAGCAGCTGCTTCACTGCAGGCAGCACCTTCTTCAAGGATATAAAGGAAACGTCTATTGATGCAAAATCTGCATATTCATCAATAGCCTCAGGAGTAACATATCTGATGTTGGTTCTCTCCATGCATACTACCCTGCTGTCGGTTCTCAGGGACCAAGCCAGCTGTCCATAGCCGACATCTATTGAGTATACTTTTGCCGCACCATTTTGAAGCATACAGTCTGTAAACCCTCCGGTAGACGCACCAATATCCATGGCAACCTTGCCCTGAAGGTTCAGATTGAACTCCCTGAGTGCCTTTTCCAGCTTCAGTCCGCCCCTGCTGACATAAGGCAGTGCATCTCCCCTTATTTCAATTTTAGAATTTACCGGGAGCTTGGTGCCTGGTTTGTCAACCTTATTTCCATTTACATATACAATCCCGGACATAATCTGACTGCTGGCCTTTTCACGGCTTACCGCCAAACCCTGCCTGTGAATCAGAACATCCAATCTTTCCTTTTCTTCCAATGTTCCCTACCCCTTCATGATTGTGTTGAATATGCTTTCACAGTCTATATTCTTCAAGGTATAAAGCTCTTCCGTTTCTCCGTGAGGTATGAAGCTGTCATCGAAGCCTAACAGCCTGACATCCACTTCAGTCTTGTTATGGCTGTAAAGCTCAAGGATGCTGCTTCCAAAGCCTCCGCTTATAACGTTATCCTCCAGGGTATATATTATTTTGTGCTTCTTTGCAAGCTCAAGTAACAGCTTCTCATCAAGAGGTTTTAAAAACCTTGCGTTGATTATTGTAAAACTTTTGCCGTCTTGCTTAAGTCGCTCATAGACCTCCAAAGCTCTATAAACCAAATTACCTTCTGCAATAATAACCCCATCTGCTCCTTCTGCAAGCACTTCGCTTTTCCCAAGCTCCAAGGCTGTATTCGAATATTTGAACTCCTTGGCATTGCCTCTTGGATATCTTATTGCAACCGGCCCATCCACGGACACAGCCAGCTTCAGCATCTCACCTAGTTCCCAACCGTCCTTCGGACTCATAATTGTTATGTTGGGAATATGTCTCAAGTAGGTAATATCAAATACTCCCTGATGGGTTTCACCATCGGAGCCAACTATACCTGCCCTGTCAATGGCGAAAATTACATTCAGGTTCTGCATGCAAACATCGTGCACTACCTGATCGTAGGCTCTCTGCAGAAATGTTGAGTATACAGCAAATACAGGCCTGAAGCCTCCTGCAGCTAAACCGGCACAAAAGGTCACAGCATGCTGCTCTGCTATACCGACATCAAAAAACCTGTTTTTATATTTCGCTGCAAAGCCCGCCAAACCTGTTCCTTCAGCCATGGCAGCTGATACAGCCACAATTTTATCATTATGCTTGGCAAGCTCCATCAGAGTATCTCCGAACACGTCGGAATAAGTCTTCTTTGCACTTTTCACCTTAAGCTCGCCAGTCTCTATAAAGAAGGGGCTTACTCCGTGATACTTGTTGGGTTTGTTCTCAGCTATGGAGTATCCTTTGCCTTTAACTGTGACAACATGTATCAAGACGGGGTAGCCATTATATGATTTTGCCCTATTTATTACTTCCTCCAGCTTCTTGATATCGTGTCCGTCTATTGGGCCAAAATACTTGAAGCCCAACTCCTCAAACAACACTCCCGGAACGACAAGATACTTAAACCAATCCCTTAGTTTTTCTGCCAGCTTGAACATTGACTTTCCTACCAAAGGAACTTTATTGAGAATTGCCTCAATTTCTCCCTTTAGTTTGAAGTATGCAGGCTCGGTTCTTATTTTACTAAGGTAATTGGATAATGCACCGGTATTAGGTGATATTGACATCTCATTGTCATTAAGTATTACAATGAGATTTGTAGGAAAGTCCCCTGCATGGTTAAGAGCTTCGAAGGACATACCACCAGTAAGCGCACCGTCACCAATGACTGCAACTACAGAATAATTATCCCCTGCCAGATCTCTTGCTTTTGCCATCCCTAGGGCTGCAGATATTGATGTGCTGCTGTGTCCTGTTTCAAAAGCATCATGTACGCTTTCCTCTCTTTTGGGAAAGCCGCTGATGCCGCCTTTTTTTCTTAAGGTCGCAAAATTATCCCTTCTGCCTGTCACTATTTTATGGATGTAAGACTGGTGGCCAACATCCCATACAATCTTATCCTTGGGTGTATCAAAAACCCTATGAAGCGCAAGAGTTAGCTCTACCACTCCAAGGTTTGAAGCCAGATGCCCCCCATTTTCAGAAACCACCTTTATAACATAGTCCCTAAGCTCTTGGGAGAGAATTTCCAGCTCTTCATAACTCAGTCTTTTCAAGTCAGAAGGAGAATTTATACTATCAAGTATCTTATACATTTATAACCCAACCTCATCTACAAAATGCGAAATCGTATTACACATTTTGTTTCCTAAATTTAATTCACGGAAATCTTATTCATTCAATCCAAGCAATTTCTGTGACGTTTTTTCTACAAATTGTTAAACTATAATATTTCCAATGAATATTCCCAGTACAGCTCCGGCCAGCACCTCTTTCGGGGTATGTCCTATAAGCTCCTTGAGTCTTTCATTTGCAATAGGCTTGTTGTGTGCCAGATCTTCTATTATAATATTCAGTATCCTGGCTTGGTTTCCAGCTGCTCTCCTGACACCTGCTGCATCGTACATGACAACAAAAGCAAAGCACAGGGCTACAGCAAAAATAGCCGAGTCCCAGCCGTACATCCTTCCTATAGACGTGGATAACGCCATTACAAAGGAGGTGTGAGAGCTTGGCATGCCGCCTGAGCCCACAAACCTGGTTAAGTCTATTTTCTTACTGCTATAGAATGTAAGCATAATTTTCAGCATCTGCGCAATAAACCAAGCAATAAAGCAGGCCAATAGCACCTTGTTATCCATAATTTCATCAAAAAAGTTCAATAGTGATCCTCTCCTCAAGCATTTACATATGCTTCAAGTGCTTATTAACATATCATTATTTTAGACATTTAAAAATGTTAATAATGCACTTCATTAATGTTGTGCCCTGCTTCTAAACACGAATACTCTTACAGGGCACCTAGTTATCCCTGCTAATAATATAATTTGCCAATTCGCCGAGATAATACCCTCTGCTTCCATAGCTATTAAGCTTCAGCTTAGCTTCTTCAATAAGTTCTTTGGCTATCTGCATGGATTTTTCCATACCATAAAAGCTTATGAAATTTGATTTATGAAATTTAGCATCCTTATTAATTGTCTTACCCAGCTTCTCTGTTGAGCCAGAAACATCCAGAATATCGTCTGTAATCTGAAAAGCAAGACCTATTAGGTCGCCTATTTCCATAACATTTTTTATGTCTACTTCATCTGCTTTGGAAAGAATTGCTCCAATAGAAATAGACGCGGTTATCAGTGCTCCTGTCTTTTTTGCATGCATCTGCTTTAAGGTGTCAATATCGATACTCTTATTTTCTGAGTACAGGTCAATACACTGCCCCCCGATCATTCCCGAGACCCCTGAAGACCTGGCAACAAGCTCCATTGCCCTAATGTATTCAGGCTTCGGCTCCTTAGCTATAATGCCTGCCATTGTCTCAAAGGCGAGATTCAATAGAGCATCACCTGCAAGGACTGCATAGCCCTCTCCGTAAACCCTGTGGTTTGTCGGTTTTCCCCTTCTCAGATCGTCATTATCCATAGCAGGCAAGTCATCATGAATAAGGGAGTAAGTATGTATCATTTCTATACAGCAAGCAAAAGGAAGCACTTCCTCTTCACTGCCGTTAAAAACCTCACAGGACATAAGTGCCAATATCGGACGCAGCCTTTTACCGCCTGCAAAAAGGCTGTATCTCATAGCATCTGAAATAACGGGTATTTCACTGTCTTTAGCTACTAATAAATCAAGCCTCTGCTCAATTAACTGCTTCTTTTCCGTCAAATACCGATTCAAGTCCAATTTTATGCCTCCTATTAAATGTTTTGCAGTTAGAGGTTCTCTTTTGTGGGTCGAAAGTACGGCAATACTTTCGATGGAGCAAAAGTTCATAGAACCTCTTACGAAAAACATTGCTCCATTAATCTTGACTGATGCTGAATTCTTCCATCTGTTCATCGCTGCGGTTCATTATAGCCATAACCTTACCCTCGGCTTCTTCCAGCATACCGGAGCACAGCTTCGAAAGTGAAATGCCCTCCTGGTAGATTTTAATGGATTCCTCCAGGGAAATGTTCCCTGCCTCCAGTATCTCAACTATTTCTTCCAACCGCTTCAAGGCTTGTTCAAACGAAAAATTCTCTTTCATATCATTTTTCTCCATTTCATGATATTATTGTGAAATTACCTTATATATATACCCTAGAGCTGCTATTCCAGCCCTTTCACTTCCACTATGGCCTTCCCGTCCTTCAGCTTTATCACAAGCTCCTCTGTAAGCCGCATCTCTTTTATAGAGGTCAGAAGCTTTCCATCTGTCTTCCTCATTATGATTCCATAGCCTCTGCCCAAGGCGGATTCAGGGTTCAGTATGGAGAGCTTGCCAATAGCCTTATCCAGTTCATTTCTGCTACCCTTTAATATATTCTGCATGTTGTAATCCAGATACTTGTCCAGAGCATCAAGGGTCTGATTCATGTTGAGTATTTTCCGCTCCAGCTGTCTGAATACATTGTCCTTGGAAATCCTCTCAACTCTTATTCTCTTGTCGCTTATGTATTTTGTCATAGATGAGTTTAAAACATATTGATACTGGGTCACATTGCTCATAAGACTCTGTTTGTCCGGCACTGCCAGCTCCGCTGCTGCCGAAGGTGTCGCGGCCCTTAGGTCTGCCGTAAAGTCAGCTATAGTAAAGTCTGTCTCATGACCTACTGCAGATATTACCGGTATACTGGACTCGTATATGGCCTTGGCTACTATTTCCTCATTAAATGCCCACAGTTCTTCAATGGAGCCTCCGCCGCGCCCTACTATCATAACGTCTACATTTCTTTTGGTATTGAAATGCCTTATTCCTTCAGCAATCTCATTCTCTGCTCCTGCTCCCTGTACTTGCACAGGGTATAAATAAATATCAATGCAAGGGCATCTTCTTTTAATTATAGAAATTATGTCCCTTACTGCTGCTCCTGTTGGTGATGTAACTATGCCAACAGCCTGCGGCATAAAGGGAAGCTTCTTCTTTTTGGCTTCATCGAAATAGCCCAGCTCTGAAAGCCTTTTTTTAAGCTGTTCATAAGCCTTATAAAGAGAGCCTGTCCCTTCAGGAATCATATCCTCTACATAAAGTTGGTATTGTCCGTCTCTTTCATATATGGAAAAATACCCTCTGAGTATTACTGCACACCCATCCTCAGGCACAAATTTCAGCTTTGAAGCGCTCCCCTTGAACATCACACATTTTATTCTGGAATCTGCATCCTTCAAAGTGAAATATGCATGCCCCGAGGTGTGGTGCTTGAAATTTGAGATTTCTCCCTTTACATAAAGGTGTGAGAGCAGCATGTCATTCTGCATCAGGTATTTTATGTAATTATTTATCTCGGTTACGGTGAAAACTCTCTCATTACCCATTTAATCCTCCCAGTACTGCTGTACCTACAGCAAACGCTTAAAAACAGTCATCTATACTTATGGGAATTTCTATTCCCTTTGTTGCATATTCACTGCATAACATGTCCATCTCTTGCCCACATGGAAATTTCATACCCATGGAAACGCCTGCCCGGTCTATGAGAACCGGCCTGCGTTCAAATCGCTGCTTCCCCCAGCTTGTATCTATGCCCAGGCAATACATGCTAAATAACCTTGATGCCGGTTTCTCTGATGATTTTGCCCAGTATACCGTTGACAAAGCCACCGGATTCATCGGTGCTATATTTTTTAGCTAATTCTATGCCTTCATTTATAGCTACACTGGCTGGAATATCCTCGCGGAAAAGTATCTCATACAAGGCCAGCCTTAATATTGCCAGATCAACTTTAGCAATCCTTTCCTTAGTCCAGCCGACGGTATTGCTTTGTATCAACTGATCAATCTGCTGCAGATTCTCTATAGTTCCTCTTATAATTTCCTCTGCAAATCTAACGTCATTTTTGTTCAGTGCCTCCTGAGGATTATTCTCTGTGCTTTCTTCCTTAGCCTCAAAAAACTCCTTCAGCATCTCTTCAAGGTTTTCATTCTTATTATAGTCAGTGCTGTATAAAAATTGAATTGCAGATTCCCTGGCAAGTCTTCTACTCATATATCCTCCTAGTTTTGCGTTAGTAAAAAAGGCTTCTATTAAAGCATTTTAACGACTAAGGAAGCCTTTTATGAAACTCATTGACGGAAAGTGGTACACTAAGGAAATCTATACTTTCCTATTCGTTATAAAAAAGGCTTCTATTAAAGCATTCCTTAACCTGTCCTTCTTCTTTTGCATATATTTAAACTAACCCTCTGTCAGCATAATGCCATTAAAGAGGGTTAGTTTATTAAAGTCTATTTGGATTTTACTTCTTCACTCTCTTCTTCCTTTGTTTCTTTATCCATATTCACACCCTGTATATGGATGTTTACTTCCACTACGATGAGCCCAGTCATTGTCTCAACAGCTTTTTTGACATTCTCCTGTATCTGCCATGACACGTCAGGTATTCTCACTCCGTAGTCAACAACTATATAAAGGTCTATGGCAGCTTCTTTCTCCCCTACCTCAACCTTTACACCTTTGGAAGGGTTCTTTTTCCCAAGAATCTCAGTAATACTGTCTGCAATTCCGCCACTCATGGCATAAACGCCCTTTACTTCCTTGGCAGCTATTTCAGCAATGATTGCGACTACATCGTCAGCAATCTTTACATTACCGTACTTATCTAATTTTATCTCTTTTTCCAAGTACTGCACCCCCTTGTATGTAGTATATCTTCTATGAACTAATTATAACAAAACCCGAATATATTTACAAATATATGTAATGGTGTTTTAGATATTGAACGCACATAAGTAATATCTTAGGGTAAGGTGCGAATTCAATAACAACTAAGGTAACACTTTTGCGAAATCAGAATGAAATATAATGGTATTTCACAAAACTGTTACATTATTATATTATACAGTAATGCCGTATTTATTCAAGTTCGTTATATGGGCATAGTGCTGCTGTTCTTTTTAGTTTTTCTTCATTATCTTTATATCCTTTGGATCCAATTTGGTCTTTCTTACTACTATGTCTTGGATCTGTGCGATATTCGAGGGAGTAAGCTCTTTAGTATCAACAATGATTGTTGCGGAATCGTCTGTAAGGAATACAAGCGCATCATTGAAGCCTCTGGCAACTATAAGATTCTCAATAATCATTTCCTTCTCCGTAAGACCAACAATCTTAACAAGCTCTTGTTGAGCCATGTTCTTAAAATTCTCTTCCGCTTTCTCACTATTGATTATATCCTGCCACATTTCCACTTCCTTGCTTCTGTTCTTATCTCTCTCAAGCCTGTATTCAGAGAAGAAGGATGCACTTGCTGTCTCTATGGCCTCATTGCTGCTGTCCTCTATGACAGCTGCTTCTCCTGTCTGCTCAGTCCCTGTGTTTTCAATAGATACTTTATCGCCCTGGTCCATAGCTTGCTCTTCATTAGTGTTTGTTATTTGCGCATCCAAGTCAAGATTTGCATCCGCCAGCCTTTCGGAAGTAAAGCTGTTGTATGCATACCCGACAACAAACAGCAGTATTATCATAGAACATATTACGATGTTTTTTCTCCTCACTTGCATGACTATACCTCCCTGAATTTATATTTCATATTAATTCCTTTCATATACCGTTACTCTGTGTGCAGGAATGTCCAATACCGTTTGTACTGCCCTGGAAATTTTAAGCTTGATCTTCGAATCCTTCGCACCTTCGGCTACTACGATTACTCCTTTTATTTCCGGATTTATCTCCTTTATTATCAAAGGCTTTGAATTGCCCCCCTGAGCGGCTGCAAATACGACTTGGTCATCTGTTGTTTTTTCATTTATTACCCGTGTTCCGCCACTTGTATCCTTTTCATTGGTTACTTTGTCAGAGATTGATTCATCCTTTGCAGGAATTATCTCTGATCCTCCATTTAGAGTAATCATAACCGACACTCTTCCGGCACCATGTATTTTGCTGAGTATTGATGAGAGGTCATTCTCCAGATTCCTCACATAATTAGGTGCTGCATTGTCAGCAGTTCCCGCTTCTATTTGTGTATCTTCATTATTAATACCTTCTTCAGCTATCCTATCCGCCCTCATATCACTGTAAAAATCTGCAATTAGAATTAGAGCCAAGCCTAGGCAGAATACTATTATAAGATTTGCCGTGGTTTTTTTTGATAAGTTAAGCTTTTGGAGATTCTCTTTCTTAAGTTTATCCCTTAACCACTCAAGTAATTTCATATATTCTCCTCCTTGCCTTATTTCTGCTGTACTTCCACACTGACAATCGATTCGCCGATTCCAAGTGCTTTGCTTATTCCATATTTTATCTCGCTGCTTATCTTGCTATCATTCAAATTATATTCAGCTTTGTCTTTATTAATTACATTTTTATTTTCCTCCGCGCCCTCATTAACGCCGATTTTTATCCTGTCTACTTGTATTACCTCATTTCTGTCAGCACTTAATCTGACCGTTATAGACTTAATATTCCCAAAGTCCTCACTTTCAAAATTCTTCTCCAGCTCCAAATCTACAGATATATCTTTATAATCAGATTTTGTACTGTTCTTAACCAGTTTCACTATCTGACCCTTCAAATTGTTCTCAAAGATTTCTACTGCCTTCTGCTGCTGGAATTTGTTGATTTCAGCGCTTTTCCATTGGTCCCCTCCTTGCTCTACAAAGTTGGTGGCTTCTAAAAACTCACTGTCGAAGCTTTCTGCATAATCCTTTACTAAGACAAAGGGCTTTATTACTACTATTATTATCAGAAGCCCCACTACTACATTGATGTAGCGCTTCATAGAACTATTGGGCATTATCATGTCCAAGAACATGACAAAGATAATTATCACAGTTATATTCATTATCCAGGACCTTAAAAAATCAGCCATCAAATCACCTACCTGACCATTACTGCCATATTGCCGACACCCATAATAACAGTCAGTGCCATGAAAAACATTACAGCGACTGCTATCACACAGGTAAGCAGTACAAGCATTGCATTGCTCATGTCATTCAGGCATTGTACAATCTGGTTATCGAGAATAGGCTGGATAAGTGCGCTTGTCACCTTATATATCAATACGATTGAAAACATCTTTATAAGCGGGAAGCTGCAAATCAGCAGCAATATCAGAAAACCGGCAATGCCGATACCATTTTTCAATATCATCGAACAGCTGACTACTGCATCAAAGGCATCTGAAAGAAAGCTCCCAACTATAGGTATAAAATTGTCCACCGCAAACTTCGCAGTCCTTATTGTTGCCCCATCTACTGAAGCTGAGGCAATTCCCTGTACTGTAATTACCCCTGTGAAGGCTGTGAGCACCAAACCAAGAGCTCCCACTGCCACTTGCTTCAGAAGGGAGGCCAGCCTGGAAATGTTGATTGAATCTGAAAGATTGTTCAATATACTGAGAATTGCAGAAAAAAGTATAAGCGGCATTACAAATACCTTTATAAGCGTCGTTATCAGAGTTATCGAGCTGAATAACAGCGGCTGGAATACAGCAGAGGAGGTTATCCCTCCCACTGCGGCAAGCAGAGCCAACAGAGTCGGTAATAGCGCCTGCATGAAGCCCACCATTGTATCGATTGCATGAACTCCTATCTTCATTGCATCATTGAAGCTTTTAACAGACATTATAATTATCAGTATGTAGCATAAGCCATAAGCCAACCTGCCTATTGTATCCTCTTCAAAGGCATTATGAAGATTCTGCAGTATTGCACAGAATATTGACAATATGAGGAGTCTGCCCAAGATGCTGAAATTATTGATTACCTCTTTGAAAAAGAAGCTTGCGATACCCCTTCCCAATTCCTTGAAGTTTTCGAAGGTATTGCCTTTGAACAAGCCCAATACAAGTTCTTTTATATTAACCTCAGGTATTAAGCCGTCAGATTCCCTGTTTATATCCTCAACGAACTTCTCTATTTCGCTTATATCCAAATTATCAATCTGGCTTTTCAGAATTTCTTCAGTGTCATCACAGTAAACGGCACCCATGGAAAACAGAATTATTATCATAAAAAAAACTATGCTTTTTCGCATGTTTATCCCCCTTTTAAAGAATGCGACGGAGTCGCATTCTGTTACGCGCTGCAGGCATAAGGTCACTTCTATATGGTCTCGTTACGTGTTTCGCGTGTTCAGACAGGGCTTCGAAGCCTTTCTTGCATACTCGTAACGCGTAACGCGCAACTCGTAACCAATATCGTCGCAGTCTTCCATATCATGGTATAATCTTTATCATTATATCCATTAATGCCGCAAGTATCGGAATAGCAATTACCATTATAAGCACCTTTCCTGCAAGCTCAACTTTTGAAGCAATGGAGCCCTCACCGGCATCCCTGCATATCTGGGCGCCGAATTCAGTTATATATGCTATGGCAATAACCTTTAGAATAGTTGAGAAATACAGTACGTCAATATTGGCTTTGCCGGCGAAATATTTCAGCACTGACATTACAGAGTTAAGTTTAGTAATTAGGAATATAAAAATAACAAGTCCGGTGACTATGCTGACCACCATCGCTATCTCCGGTTTTTCCTCTTTCAGGAGCACCGCCAGTACTGCTGCAATTATTCCTACCATAACAATTTTCATGATATCCATAATATCACCCTATAAATGAAACATGGTTCTGACGCTGTCGAAAAGATTGCTTATCAGGCTTATAACCATCATAAGGACAACTACAACACCCGCCAAGGTAGTCATCATTGCCATTTCCTCTCTTCCGGACTGGTTAAGCACTCTGTTGAGCACTGCTACTACAATACCTATCGCTGCTATTCTGAATATCAGGTTAACATCCATTTCATTTCCTCCTTCAGCTGTTTAATCAGACTAAAATTACAAAAACTGCAATTCCCAATAAAAACCCCAGGCTTCTGTACATTTTTGCACTTTTTCTTATTTCCTCCAGAGCCGCGTCCTCCTGGTGCATTAACTGCAGATAAAAAAGCTCGAAGTGCTTTTTCTGATCCTCCCTGTCAGAGCAGCCCAGTATGCTTCCAAAGCTCTTTATGAGCTCAAGATCAGCTCTTTGAAGAGATGACTGCATAAGCACAGCTTCTGTTCCATAAGTCCAAGCATCTCTCACTGTATAAAAGCTTCTGTTTGTCAGACTGTCTGAAATACAGCTGAAAAAGCCGACCAGCATACCTTCTGCCTTTTTTGAAATATTATTGAGTGCAACGGGCAGAGGTGTCGCACCATAAGTTACTTCAGTCTCAAGCATCTGCATGTACCTTCTTAAATTTTTCAGCTCTCTATATCGCTGTGAGAGCCTGTTTGAAAAAATTATTCCCAAAAGCCCGCTGGCTGAAATAATCAGAAGGCCTCCAATGACTTTTAACAGCAATTCAATCCCCTCATTTTTCATTTCTCTCATACAATATGTTATATTTTCCGTCCAGCACATTCTCAAGGGTTCCTACTCCGTTTTTCCTGCTTAGTATAATATACCTTTCAAATATGCCCTTCTGTATTTTGCTGAGATCCTGTTTGCTCAGGAAGTCCCCTATACTGCTGCCGTGTATTGTGGTGACAACCTTCACCCCTGCATTTACAGCATCAGTTATTGCTTCAGCATCCTCTCTCTTTCCGATTTCATCTGTAGCCACGATCTCCGGAGACATTGACCTTATCATCATAATTATTCCATCAGCCTTCGGGCACCCATCCAGAACATCTGTCCTGATTCCTACATCATTTTTGGGTATCCCTAAGCTGCAAGCAGCTATTTCCGAGCGTTCATCTATTAAAGAGACCTTCATTCCCTTGAACTGATGATCGTCGCTTCCACTGCTGAGCCTTCTGACAAGGTCTCTCAGCAAGGTGGTCTTGCCACATTGGGGTGGTGATATTATCAATGTGCTGTATATATTATCAGGAGAACGAATCAAATAGCCTATTACTTTGTCTGAAGCACCAATAATCTGCTTAGCCACTCTAAAATTCATATAGCTTATGTCCTTCAGCGTCTTGACCGCACCCTTCTCAATCACTGTTCTCCCGCATACTCCTACTCTGTGTCCGCCGCTTACTGTAACAAAGCCGTTCCTTAACTCCTCCTCCACAGAGTACATAGAGAAGTTGCATACCAGCTGCAATGAGCATTTCAAGTCATCCTCGGTTACAAGATAAGCTTTTCCTGCAGCTTCAGATCCATCTGCACCTAGAAATATCTCTACACTGCAGCCGGAAAGGCTCAAGGGCTTTCCCAGCCTGAGCCTTATTTCTTCAGTGCTGGAAAGGACAGCATCGGGAAGCTTTCGCACCATCTGCCTGATATGCTTTGGCAAGTAGTCCAATACCTCGAATATCTTTATCTCATTGTTCATAGCTACATCCTGTCCTTTGTACAAATTTTGATTTGTACTATAGATATGACAGCTTATCTAAAATAATTACTACGGCATAAACAAAAAAGACTCAATCGAATCATAGGGATTCAATTGAGTCTCTTAATGTAGTTTTTGCTATTGATTATTCGTGGTCATGACCGCAGCCGCAGCCGCATTCGATTTCAAACTCTATAGGTTCATGGCAGTTAGGGCATGAAACCTTTTCACCGCTTTCTATGAGGTCTTCGTCAAGATAAACGAATTCCTTGCAGTGTGGGCATTCAACCTCAATATAGTCGTAGTCCTCATCATCTTCAAACTCATCATCTTCGTCATCTTCATCATAGCACAAGTCATCTTCCAATGTTGAAAGGTCCTCATCTATTGCTTCAACATATTCATCAAGCTCATTCTGTGATTCATCCAGCTCATTGATAGCATCAGCAAAATCACTTAATACATCTATAATTTTAGAGATTAACTTGCCCTGATCTGTTGATTCATCCACCTTCATCCCTTCTGCCAGTCCCTTCAGGTAGGCTACTCTTTCGTACAAGTATTCCATATGTACTCCTCCTTTATTTTTATTACTCTAAGTATTCTCTCCAGTATTGACTACTATATGCATTACATGGACTGCATATTATCCAGAAATTACCTGAGTGTGTTATACTCTTTCCATGTATTCTCCGGTTCTTGTATCTATCCTAATTTTATCACCTATGTTGATAAACAAAGGAACATTGACAGTTGCGCCGGTTTCAACAGTAGCGGGTTTGGTAGCTCCGGTAGCTGTATCGCCTTTGAAACCCGGCTCAGTTTCAGTTACTTCCATTTCTACAAAGTTTTCAGGCTCTACTGAAAAAGCTTCACCCTTATAGAATTTTATATTGGCTGTATCATTTGGCTTCAGATATATGATAGCATCCTCAACCTGCTCATGATTGAGAGGTATCTGCTCATAGCTTTCATTGTCCATGAAGTAGTACAAGCCGCCGTCTTCATATAAAAACTGCATGCTTTTCCTTTCAATATGAGCTTTTGGATATTTATCTGACGGATTGAAGGTCCTTTCAGTTACTGCTCCTGTTATAATATTTTTCATCTTTGTTCTTACAAAAGCAGCACCTTTGCCTGGCTTAACATGCTGAAAATCTATAATAGTATAAATATTTCCATCCATTTCAAATGTTAATCCTTTTCTAAATTCACCAGCTGATAACATTAATCATATCCCTCCATGTGTTTTATTATTAATATATTAATCGCAAAAAACCATATATAGTAATTGTTTTAAATTTTGCGAAATGATATACATGCAATACGCTGTTAAGCATTCGTCTAGGGTCCTGCCTCGTGCCACGTGGCTCGTATAATGCTTGGGTATTCCCTAATGGCAAGGTTACGTATACCACTGAAAACACTGAAATCCACTGAATTCACGGCGGGAAAATATATTACATGCCGTGTAAATCCGTGAAACGTCCGTGTGTTCCGTGGTTCCCGTCCCTTAGTCACCTAAAGCTCTATTAATTCTTTTGGTGATTTGCTGAGAGATTCTGCTCCACTCTCTGTAACAAGCACTAAATCCTCAATCCTCACGCCACCAAAATCAGGAATGTATATACCCGGCTCATCAGTTACAATCATGCCTGCTTCAAGTATATTTTCTCCCAATATGCTGAGTCTTGGATCCTCATGCACTGCAAGTCCTACTCCATGGCCCAGGCCATGTCCGAAATACTCTCCATAGCCTTCATTGGAAATTATATCTCTCGCAATCTTGTCTACCGATTTACCTGTGACACCTGGCTTTATACCTTTCAATGCCTCAACCTGCGCTTTAAGCACGATATCATATATCCTTCTGTGCTTTTCTGTTGCTTTACCAATAAATACTGTTCTTGTCATATCTGAACAATATCCATTATAAACGCAACCGAAATCAAGTGTCAAGAACTCTCCATTTTCGATTATTTTTTCAGAAGCAACTCCATGGGGAAGAGACGACCTTACGCCTGAAGCTACGATGGAATCAAAAGAAGTAGCGGAAGCACCTTTTTTCTTCATATAATACTCAAGCTCCAAAGCTACTTCAGTTTCACGAATTCCCGGCTTTATATAGCCTAACATATGCCTAAAGGCTTCATCTGTAATACCCGCTGCTTTTCTAATACTTTCGACTTCTGAGGCGTCCTTTGTCACTCTGAGCCTTGAAAACACATTTCTTGAAGGTATAAGCTCAACTCCTGGCAAAGCCCTCTTCAGATCCTCGCAAAAGCTTACAGTCATAAAATCCTCTTCAATACCCAGCTTTCTTATTCCATCTTTTCTCAAAGCTTCTGCAATCTTTTCCATAAGGTTGTTGCTCTGGATTACTACATCAAATCCTTTGCACTGCTTTGCTGCCTGCTCCATATATCTGAAATCCGTTATAAACTCAGCAATGTTTTTACCTATTAAGACAAAGCCGGTAGAGCCTGTAAATCCACTTAAATATCTTCTGTTCTCATTTGAGTAAGCCAACACTCCATCAAGTCTATTTGTCGACATCAGCTGTCTTAAATTATCAACTCTTTCTTTCATAAGCCTGGACCCCTCTCAAATAATCTACTATCCCATAAAGAGCCAAAATATAACCTTTATATCCAAGTCCGCATATCTGCCCTCTACAGACAGGTGCAACAACTGATTTATGCCGGAACTCCTCTCTGGCATATACGTTTGACATATGTACCTCTATGCACGGAAGTCCAACGGCTTCCAAAGCATCTCTTATCGCTATGCTGTAATGGCCGTATGCACCCGGATTGATTATTATGCTGGAATAAGCATCTAGCGCTTGCTGTATCTTTGTTACAAGCTCTCCCTCAATATTTGACTGGTAGAAATCCACGTCAACAGAAAGACTCACAGCTTCCCTGCCAATTTCATGATTTATCTGCTCCAGTGACATCGTTCCGTATATTTCTTTGTTCCTGACACCCAGCATGTTTAAGTTAGGGCCGTTTATTACCAGCAATTTAAGCATATTCACCAATCCCGCAACAAATTTTTACAGAATAAATTATATATATAGGTTGCACTAAAGAAGGTTCAAGGTAGAATTTGGCAACCTATGGGCTTTGTCCCTCCGGCGACGAAGCCTTAATCAAGGAAAATGATTTTGCAATATTTGAATTTCAATGTAGAATGTTTATTGCAAAACATCTAGTACAACCAATATAATATTATCATAAATTTTCCAAATCGGACAAGTGTTCCTCTGCTATTCTGTTATAAATTTTTTTTGCCTTAAGGGCATCCTCTGCCATAGTACCTCTTGACTCACTGATTATTGTGGCAGAAACGCCATATTCAATAAGACATTCCGCCAGAGGTTCGAACTCCGGTCCATACTCAATATCATCATATGTCCAGTGCTTCTTTTCCCCACCCTTTACTGTAAACTCAACCCTGCTGTAATGTATATGTATGGTCTTTCCTCTTTCTTCTCCAAGGACAGAAAAGAGTCTGTCGAATACCTTTTCATAGTCGCTTTTTTTCTTCAAGGCACCTGCATTCAGCGCATGGAGATGTGCAAAATCAAGGGTCGGTATCAGAGAATCATCAAGCAGACAAAGCTCTAATATTTCATCCAGCGTACCCATTTGATTCTTCTTGCCTAAAGTCTCAGGACACAGTGATACCTTACTTCCCTTTTTCTTCAATATTTCCAATACTTTATAAAGATTGCTTTTAATATTTTCAAAAGCCCTATCTCTTGATAGTTCTCCCAATGAGCCTGGGTGCAGAACAACCCGCTTTGCTCCCATCAGCTCAGCAATTCTTGAAGTCTTAGTAATATAATCAAAGGACTTTTCTATCGTATGGGGGTCCTCTGACGCAAGATTGATATAGTATGGAGCATGCACACTTAAGGAAATACCGTTTTCCTTGACTATTCCCCCGAGCTCTTCAGCCATATCCTGCTTTATCTTTACTCCTCTGGCACAGGAGTATTCATAAGCATCAAGCCCCATATTCCTAAGCCATTCCGGCATTTCCAGCGAGCTTTTGTAGCCCTCTTCATAAAAAATATCTGAGTTTCCCGATGGTCCGAATAGTATCATATTTCTACTCCTTAATTGTCTATCTTACTGTTTTATCAATCAAATGGCAGTTCTAAATACCGCTTGAATGTAAGCGTACTGTTATTATTCAATATAGTGGATTTACCGATGCACATACCTGTTAAATTAGTGGTATTGTTAAATATTATTGTCCCGTTGGGTGCAAATATTATGCCGCTGCCCGAGAAGTTATTGTTGAAAGTAAAATCTCCATACCCGGCAATAATAACATTTTCTAATCCCGATATATCGCCATCAAAATTATATGAGGTCTTGAAGTAGTACTTTCCATTGTCCAGTAGATTAACAGTTTCTGATGAGTTATTTACAATGGTATACTCATTATCTCTATACCAGCGTTCCTCCTTAAGCACAGGCAGACTGACTGCAGGAATCTCCACAGCACCTTTCTCTGCAACACCTGTAATATCGAACACATTCTTTGTTACCAATGTATCCCGGTAATAAAGATCACCATAAATATCTACATTATTGTTGAAAATTGCTGAGCCTTTTACAAAAACCTTAGTATGTTTTCCAGACCTTCCAAATACTGTATTATTGTTTGAAGTAAGACTGGAATCCACATATACATATCCATAAATACTGCAATTGTTATCTATAGTAGTCATTGTGTTTCCACGTCCTATTACAATATCGCCGGTAATTGTGACATTATTCTTGAAAATAATTTCATTTGTAAATACAAGGTTATGCTCCGGTGATGCAAAGGAAGCTCCAGGCAGCAGGAATACCTCTATGGCATCCGAGTCCAATGCTGATGTCTCATTTACACCTGAACCCTTTATTACGATTCCTATTGACTTAATACTCGTAACAGGTGCAACAGCAGAGCCTGACAGTGTAATCACTATTCTGTTCCCCGCACCCTTTACAGCTGATACGCTGATTCCAGCTGGCAATCCGGTAATTGTAAGATCATTATTATTTATATCATTAGCTACTGTACCATTTATTACAGCTATAGTCCATATATTATCCCCCGGATCTATTTCCAGATTCCCGGGATAATTCATCCTCACCAAGTCATCCTCATAGGCATTACCTGCAATCTTTAGGAATGTGCTTGAATCTTTTACTTGAATTGACAATACCGGATCCACACCATTACTGACATCAAATACTATGAATATAGTTCCGTTAGGCTGGACTGCGAGATACTCCTTTTTCAAGGTCACAATATTTCCGTTTACTGAGTAATCTGTCATTGAGTTTAATATGTTCAAATCATTCCTAAGCAAATGCAGATCATTGCCATTCAAATCCATAGTTATGCTGATATCCTGCTGTAGTGGAATATTCTTATCAAAAACTGCAGTGACTGGTGTAATAGAACTTATTTCAGCATTGGTCTTAATGTTTCCGCCTCTACGTCTTTCCACCTTGAAATCATAGTTCTTCCCCTCTTTTGATGTCTTTATATGAATGTCGAACAAGTGGTTTTCCGTAGGTATAATGCTAAATTCATCCACTGACTCCATGAGCCTGTATGCCACGCCATCCACCAGCTTATTAACATTTCCTGCAGAGTACTCGTAAGAAACCTTTTCTCCACCGGGCATTGTAAACTCCAAAGGTGGATTGGCAATTGCGTTTGCACCCTGTATAGTTCCAGTGATTTCAGCCACTGCCCTTCTGACATAAGCCCTTTCGCTGTATTGGGCAGACTCGGTTTTCGCAAGCTTTGGCACAAAATTAATGATACTGATGGTCATTACGGAAATAATTCCGAAAATCGAAACAGCAATTAAGAGCTCCAGTATAGTGAAGCCCTTTTTATTGTTAATACTATTCTCTCTCACGCATATCACCAAGCCTTATCAGTTCAATGGTATTTCAGTCCACTCTGTAATCGATTCATCCATTACACTGCATTCAATTTGCATTTTTCTTTCATTATTCAGATATCCATAGGAGGTAATATTTATTGAGCCTCCCGATACTGAGTAAGTATATTCGTAAAGAATATTTCCGTCTTCCCCCCTGATAACTGCCGAGCCGGCAGCCCCTGACCCAAGCATAGCATGCTCTACTCCTGCCTCTGCCAAGTACTTTGCTTCTATCCGTTTTTCTGTAATCTTATTTATTCGGATTTCAGATGTAAGCAGACTGACTACCATACCGCCCATCACTAGCACGATGAAAACAACCATAGTCACATATAAAAAGGCAGAGCCTCTTTTATCTTTAATAAACTTTATAATCATACCACTACCTCAAAAATACTTTTAAAATTCCCTAAGCCTTGTCTCAAGCATCACTGACCGCTGTTTTCCTTTGTCCATTTGATCCTCGTAGCTAACCTCAACGTATACGGGTATCAATTCATCCGGTATCCCCGAATCTGAGCTTATGAGGGTTATAACAACGTTATCCTTTATATAGACTCTATCACTGCTTTCTGTATATCCATTGTCCTCCACAAGCCAAGCTTCAAGCTCACTGATATCAGACCATTCACTGCTTTTTTCCCCACGTGTGCCCCTCATTTCCTCAAGACATGCCTGAGCTTTGAGCATAGACTGAAGCCTGCTCTGGCTGTTGACCTTGAGATTCACACTGTAATAGAAAGCATTGATAAAGCCCGTGAAAACAAGGAGTAAAAGTGCAGATGCCAATAATACCTCAACCAGGCTGAGACCTTTTTTGTTTCGGATGTATCTATTATACATTCAAACCACATCCATCATTTTATTCTTGGATATTGTGCTTAGGGTTCTTGCCTACAAATATGGCAGCTTTTATTATTGATGTCTCCACATCTACTTCAAACTGCTGCTCCAGTTCCCTGAGCTTTGTGAAAAGCTCTCCCTTATCGGTCACTACATACTTTGCAGGAAGGTCATTCAACGCCAGTGCCATGATATCCAGCTTGCATTTCTCACACTTGCATATGCTCATAAGCTTTAATATGTTGTCTGTTTTTTTGATAACCAGTTCTTCCATGTAATTTTTTAGTTTGTACATTTCCAGTCCCCCTAATTAATATTAACCATTAAGTAAACCGATATATGCTGCAAAAACATTTATCACTTACAAAAGCAGTAGAAGCATCTACTTTTGTAATATCGGTAATGTATTTTTTGCAGCATATGAATTAAGGAAAATGTTTTGCACACTCTAAATTCAATGTAAAATGTTTAGTGCAAAACATCTAGGTACATATTTATTATACTACCGCCAAAAGCAAATGAAGTCAAAGCTCCTATCGATAGGAAGGGCGAAAACGGAATGACATCCTTCCTGCCTTTAATTCTGAATAATATCAGCAGCAGGCTTGTAATTGCTCCGGCTGTAAAAGCTATAAAAAGGGAAAGCAACGACAACTTTAGTCCGAGAATAGCTCCATATACCGCATTCAGCTTTATGTCTGCCCCTCCCATGCCCCCTCTTGTCAAAACCGCAATTGCAAGCAAGGTTCCTCCCCCTGCCAGCAATCCAAGAAAGGAATCCAATGGATTGAAGCCTTTGATTAAAAGTCCTGCTATACCTGCACCTAAAGCTATAATATGAATCTCATCCTCTATCTCCCTGTATTTCAAATCCTGAAAGGAAGAAACCACAGCGGTCAGAAGCAAGGTGTTCAGAAGCATGGAGCTTCCGGGTACTGCTTTTATATATGCAAAATATATATTGCCCGCCAAAAAAAGTATGAATGCAGGCACTGTAAAGCTCAACGTTATTTTATTTTCAGCACCGCCGATGCCTACTTTTTTCTCAATAAGCCTGACAGACCAAAAGGCAAGTGCTGTCAGCGCAAAGCTTGCTGCTACTGCTAAAACATACATAGCTGGTGCCTCGTAAAGTAATTTATTGTGTTAATAAGCACTAGTTACCATCTCCGATTCCATTAATACTCGGCATTATTTCTTTTGCCTTATCAACTATATCGTCTAGTTCTTCGTATTTCTTTTCCATTTCTTCTATATCTTCAATTATATCATTAGAAGCTTCATTGGTTTTTTTGTTGTTCTCAAGGAACGGATAGCTCTTTCCATTATCGTGCCTGAAGAAGTTATAGTCATTTGGCTCAGAAGCTGTTGCTTTCATGGGATCCTTCAGAACAAAGGTCCTCATGGCAATATCAAAGGGCATAGCTTCACTTCTTTTTACAGGTGCCAAGTCAAAGCTATCTATAATGAACTTTCTTTCATTGTCCTCAATATATTCTATAAATTCAATTATGCTGTCGTACTTGCCAACCATAGAAACATTTACCGGTACTATGTCATATTCCTTATTGGCAGTGTCAGGCTCTCCAACTGATATGGATTGTATGTCCATTCCAAGGCCGGCTATCCTGCTGTCAATATTCACAATCAGCTCTGGCAGTCTGACATTGTACGGCATTTTCTTCTCCATAGCTTCCAGCTTGACCTTGCTCTTCTCCAAGTAACTATCCAAGTTCTCCATCAACTTTTGAGCTTTATCTCTATCTCCGGCTACTTTCTTTTTCATCATAAGCTCTGTATTTAGCTCTTCTATCCTTGTATAGCTTGGAAATATGAAATAGCTCAAATATATATACATCAGCGCAGAAACAGCGAGTACAAATATTAGCAGTATTTCTCTTTTACTTAACTTAATATTAATCATTATCATCACTTCCCGTGCTTAACGAAAATTGGATTGTGAAGTTGTATCCATTTTCATCTACTGATATTGGGCTAAGAATCATATCATTAAATTCATCCCTTTGGGACAGCAGGACATAAAACTCAGAGGCTCCTGAAGCGCTTCCTGCTACTGCAGTCACACTCACATTCGCAAATGTATAGTTCAGGTCAGTAAGCCAAACATCCTTGGGCAAAGAACCATTCACCAATTCAAATACTCTTGTAGGCTTTACCTCACCTGTACTTATTTCACTCATGACTTCTATCTTGTTTTTTATAAGCTCTTCGGTTTCCTGCATTTTCTCTATTTTATTCGTAAGAGCATTATAATCAAGTATTACCTCATCATATTTACTGATTTCCTGCTCTAATATCTTTATATTGTTTAACGGAATAATATAAAGATAGGCCATCAGAGATAATATCAGTGTAGTCGAAATAGCACTTAATACAATGATACGCGGTCTGTTCTTCTTTTTTTGATATTTCCTTGGAATAAGATTTATATCTCTCATAGCCTCTTACCCCTCAGCATCATTCCTAACAGACTATAATAGCCCATTTGCGCTTCAAGGAATGAGTTTTCACTAATTGAATCAAACAGGGAAGATGGTATCATACCTATTGTGACTTTTGTATTGAAGCTGTAGCTCATGCTGCTTTTCAAGCCCTTCAGCATTCCATTTTCTCCGATTACATATACATTGTCAACAGTTTTACCAAAATGTCTGGAATTGAAATAATCCAAGTAACGTGCGACTTGTCCCAGAACGCCCGAAAGAGTATCCCTCATGCTATCGTTAATTGGAGTTTCATCTTTATTTATTTGCAGAGAGTCAAAGCTTTTATAAAAGTATTCCTGTCGGAACTCTTCCATTCCAATACTGTTTTCTTTTGTATAATCTTCAAACAGTGCTTCCATATTTACCGGTATATATGAATGCATATAGAATTTTTTGTTTTCCATAATTGTTATATTAATACTCTTTCTTCCCATATCTATTACTGCAAAATCCTCTTCATCCGAATCCTTCAGCAGCCTGCATATATTATTAGGATATACATCTATGACCTTTGCATCAAGCCTGCACTTATCAAAGCATTTCAATATATTTTCGATGTTCTCCTTTGGGCCGGCAGAGACCATGACGCTGCTCCCGGCTTCATCAACCTCTGTCCTTCTTCCTATAACACGAAAACCCACCTGAAAGTTCTTTTTGTTAATTGGAAGGTACTGCTCTGCTTCTAAATAAAGATGCTTCTCGATATCCTTTTCCGAAATAATAGGCAATTCAATCGGACGTGTAATAAAGCTTCCATCATTCACTGTCAAATGCACAGTACCACGGAATATCTTCAAATCCTTCCTAAGCTTGGAAAGATTCTTGATGAACTCAGCCTCATCTATTATCTTGCCATTGGCAAAGCATCCTTCTTTCAGGCTTAGTCTGCCCAATGCCTTTATATTCACTTTTTTTCTTGACATAGAACCATATATATATATCATTGCATCATTTTCAAGTTCAATGTACAATCTATTAAACATAATTATTCCTCCTACCGGACTCGCCTGTCGAAAGCTATAAAGCTTCCAATCAGCCCGATACTCAATGTTGTGACTAATAACAGCGATTTTAAGGATATATAGTAAAAATGAAAAACTACAACGAACATTATACCGCAAATAATCTCAACCAGCATATAACGCGGCGATACAGCAGACTTGCAATACCTGCACCTTCCCTTTAAAGTCAAATAACTTAGCACAGGCACCAGGTCCAAAACTCCCAGAGTATGACCGCAGCTTGTACAATGGGACCGAGGCCTCACAAGGGACTCCCCTCTTGGAAGCCGGTATATGCATACATTATAAAAGCTTCCCATACAACAGCCAACAAAGAATATATAAGAATATACAATTATAGCATCCAGCATCATAATTATACCCCTATGCTGTTAAGCATACTATACATCGGCAGCAGCATTGCCACTACAATTGTTCCTACTATGGCTCCCATTACTATGAGCATTATAGGTTCTATAAGTAGCGTAAGCTGAGTGAGTCCTGCCTCCACCTCGGCATCAAAGAAATCCGCTGTTTTTAGCAGCATTTCATCCAACACTCCGGTTTCTTCACCAATCTGTATCATCTTTACTACCATTGTATCAAATATCGGTGTTGCTTCAAGGGGAGCCGCCAACCCCTCCCCGTTTTTCACCGCGGTTAATGCATTGCTTATTGCTTCTTCGGCAATTGCATTGCCCACGACATTTTTTACCGACTCCAGGGAGGATATCAGCGAAATCCCGCTTGACAGTAATATTCCCAGAGTCCTTGTGAATTTTGATGCGATTATCCTTTTTATTACCTTGCCTAAGACTGGAACCCTAAGAAGGATTCTATGATATGTCCTGCGTCCGCTGCCTCTTTCTGTGAGATATTTGAAAGCTACGGCTATGAAAGCAAATGCTCCTATTACTACATACCATCTGGTACGGACAAACTCTGTTGTATTCATAACTGCCTTTGTCAGTGCAGGAATGTCCTCCTTGGAAGTATCTATGAGCATAATGAAATTAGGCAGTATAAAATATACCAGAAAAATAACCATAAGTGCAGATACTGATAGTAGAACCATCGGATAGGTCATCGCAGCCTTTACCTTGTGGTTTATCCAGCTTTCCTTCTCATAATGTGCTGCCATCCTGACCATTGTATTGTCAAGAGTACCGCTTAGTTCTCCTGCCTCTATCATACTTACAAGAAGCTCAGGGAAAACACCCTCCCTGGCTCTTAGACTCTGAGAAAGAGTCCTGCCTTTTTGTAAATCTTCAAAAGCAGCGTCAATTGCTTGACGAAGCTGCTTATTGGAAGTCTGCTTCCTAAGCATGTCCATTGCAGAAAGCACAGTGACTCCGGCTGTCAGTATAGTAGCAAACTGTCTGCACAGTATTGCGATATCCTTTACAGGCACTTTGTTATAGTTTACTTTTCTCAGCCAATGGGTAAAGTCATTATCAACATTTACCTCCAATGGGATTAAACCCTTTTGCTTTATGATATATAAAGCAGCAGCTTTATCAATAGCCTCAAGGCTGCCTTTTATAACTTTTCCTTTTTGATTCACCGATCTGTATCTAAAATAGGCCATTGCCTTCACTCTCCTATATGCCCTGTAGCAGTACTCATTTATAGCAGCAGGGCACAACATCAATGAGGTTCATTATTACCCCAGTTTAAGCACCAATTCAGAATCCAGGGCATATATCAATGCATCTGCTTCTGAAATGATGCCTCTTCTGTAAAGATTGTTTATTGCTGCGTCCATGGACTGCATCCCGTATTTGCTTCCCGTCTGAATGGAAGAAGCTATCTGATGACTCTTACCTTCACGGATAAGATTTCTTATTGCAGGATTTGCTATCATCACTTCAGCCGCAGCCACCCGTCCTTTTCCGTCAGTCCTTGGTATAAGCTGCTGTGATACCACCGCCTGCAGCACTGTCGAAAGCTGAACCCTTATTTGCGACTGCTGGTGCGGAGGAAACACGTCTATTATCCTGTCAACTGTCTTGGCTGCACCTATGGTATGAAGGGTGGAGAAAACCAGATGCCCTGTTTCTGCCGCTGTAAGGGCAGTAGCTATTGTATCCAGATCCCTCATTTCACCGACCAGTATTATATCCGGATCCTGCCTTAAGGAAGCCCTCAACGCAGCTGCGAAGCTCTTGGTATCGCAGCCTATTTCCCTTTGGTTAATAATGCACTTATTATGTCTGTGAAGAAATTCTATGGGATCCTCTAAAGTAATAATATGCTGCTCTCTCTCATTATTTATCTTATCAATCATTGCCGCCAGAGTTGTTGACTTGCCGCTGCCCGTCGGTCCGGTGACAAGTATCAGCCCTTTTGAAATATTCGCAAGCTCCCCTACTATAGGAGGAAGTCCCAGCTCTTTTATATCAGGTACTGAAAAGGGTATTGCCCTTGCGACAAAGGCATAGGTTCCTCTCTGCTTATAAATATTGAATCTGAATCTTCCCAGCCCGTCCACAGAATAAGATGTATCCAAATCGCCGTTAATATCCAGCAGCTTTAGCTGTTTCTCTTCCAGAACCTCTTCAACCAGCTTCACCACATCCTGCGGGAACAGCCTCAAGTCTCCATAAGGGCACAATGAGCCGTTTATTCGCAGCATTGCAGGAACTCCGACTGTAACATGTAGGTCAGAAGCCTTTCTCTCTATTGCCGCACTTAGAAGCTCTCTTAATCCCATATATAATGCACTCCTTTATGTCTGCTCATAAGTTACCCTCAGCAATTCCTCTACGCTGGTAACTCCGTTCAACACAAGCTTCATTGCGTTCTGTCTCAGGGTAATCATGCCTTCTTCTCTCACTGAATATTCTCTAAGCTCGTCTGTTGTAGCTCTTTTATCTATAAGCGCTCTGTGTTTTTTTGTGACTGGCATTATCTCAAAAATTGCTATTCTTCCTTTATAGCCACTGCCTCCGCAGAACTGACAGCCCTTGCCTCTGTGAAGCATAAGCTTTTCATCCATGTCATAATTGTACATTAAAAGTCTCTTCTCCCACTCGTCAGCGATGTATTCCTCCTTGCAGCTGCTGCAAATCTTTCGTACAAGTCTTTGAGCTATTACACCAACCAGAGAGGAAGATACAAGGAAGGGTTCAACACCCATATCTACAAGCCTTGTAACAGCACCCGGAGCATCATTTGTATGAAGGGTGGACAATACAAGATGTCCTGTAAGAGAGGATCTTACAGCTATTTCTGCTGTCTCTCCGTCTCTTATTTCTCCGACCATTATGATATTCGGGTCCTGTCTCAGAATGGACCTTAACCCGTTAGCAAAGGTGAGGCCTGCTTTTACATTAACCTGCACCTGGTTTATTCCCGATATCGTATATTCTACCGGGTCTTCCACCGTTATTATATTCTTCCCGGTATCATTAAGCTCAGTCAATATGCTGTAAAGGGTAGTAGACTTACCGCTACCCGTAGGGCCTGTAACCAGTATTATCCCATACGGATTGGATACTATTCTGTTGAATTTGTTGATGTCCTCTTGACTTAAGCCCAGCTCCTCCTTTGAATAAAGGAAAGCTGATTTATTCAATATCCTTATTACCACTTTCTCTCCATAAATCGTCGGGAGAGTTGATACTCTCAAGTCAATATCCTTGCCGTCTACCTGAGTCTCTATCCTTCCATCCTGCGGCAGTCTTTTCTCAGCTATGTTCATCTGGGAAAGTATCTTAATCCTGGTTACGATTGCAGGTAAAGTCTGCTTGCTCATTCTCATCATTTCCTGCAATACACCGTCGACCCTGAACCTTACTCTTACTTCCTTTTCAAAGGACTCTATGTGTATATCACTGGCGCCGGCTCTTACAGCCTGTTCAATGATTGAGTTGACAAGCCTTACAGTAGGAGCGCTGCTTACATCACTCTCGCTTATTATCTCAGCTTCCTTTTCAAGAAGCCTGTATTCCTTCTTGAAGTCCTCTACGGCTCTTTCGGCAGCTCTTCCGCCATAATATCGCTCTATTGAGGTTAATATATCGTCACGAGTTGCTATTACTGATTTTACATCCATTCCTGATGCCATTTTGACATCATCAAGGGCGAAATAGTTAAGGGGGTCGCTCATGGCAACAGTTATGAACACTCCATCATTCTGAACCGCTATAAGCTCATGCTTCCTTGCAATATTTTCAGGCACAAGCTTTACAGATTTCTGGTCTATTACGAACCTCTTCAGGTCAATTCTGGGGATACCAAGCTGGGTCTCCAATAATTTTATAATATCCTCCTGAGCTATGAACCCTTCTGTTACCAGCACTTCCCCAAGCCTTTTACCTGTGCTCTTCTGCAAATCAAGGGCAGCAGAAAGCTGCTCAGAATTAATCTTCTGCGCATCAATCAGCATGTCCCCAAGTCTTTTTCTCCTGTTCCTGTCCATATATATCCCCCCGTAGAAAACAAACATTAAAATTTGAAAAAAGGCTTCATTTTATTGAAGCCTTTTGCTTTGCTATGAAATTATCTTACTACTGTCCTGCCTGAATTTTTTAATAAGATTCCTTTTGAATCAAAACTATTAATATAAACAGTCAAAGGTTCCCCAGCAGTATCAGCATCAACTACTACATATACAATCCCAGCATCTGTTGCATCAGTTTCACCAATACTAAAGTCAGTACCAGCGCCAACTACAATGTTTGCATCATCTGCTTCACCTGTATATGGATTTGTTAATAGATTATCAGTATCAGCAAAATAATCCTCAATTGCTGCAATCAAGTCATCTGTACCTGCTGTATCTCCCACTGCATCTTCAGCATTCCAGTCATCAATTATTGATGCTACATAAGTCTCAACCATTTTTACATTTGTAAGCATCCCTGTATTTCTTGCTGTATCCTTGACTCCTCCGAACTTTGGTACCAGCACAGCTGCCAGTATTCCTATCAAGGCGATAACTACCATTATCTCGATGATAGTAAAACCTTTTTTATTTTTTATTCTCTTAAACATTTTATAATCCCCCTTACTTATAATAAAGTGAATATATAATATTCTACATAATAAATAATAATTCCTGCTTAAAAGCAGGAATATTGCAAATTTTATTTTTTAATTACATTATTTCTTTTAAGTACTGATTTCTCGAGCATTCTGACTATTCTGGTCCAAATGAACTCCTTATCGCTTATAGGTGATACAAGAATGGTAAAAAGTCCTAAGCGGTTACCTCCCAGTACATCAGTAAAAAGCTGGTCACCTATTACTGCAGTGGTTTCAGCATCAGAATCCATAAGCTTCATTGCTCTTCTAAAAGCCATTTTACTGGGTTTTATTGCCTTATGTATTGCAGGCAGCTTCAAGCATTTATTGAATTCTTCCACTCGTTTTCTTGTATTGTTTGATAATATGCATATTTTGAAGTCTTCCGCCACCAGTTTGCATACAAGCTCTGTCACCTTTTCATCAGGCAGTTTGGTATCCCATGAAACAAGGGTATTGTCAATATCCACTATGATTGCCTTTATCCCTCTGGTCTTCAATACCCCTGTATCCAACTCATATACTGTATTCAAATATAAATCCGGTTTTAATTTGTTTTTCATAGCTGCCCTCTAAATTTTTCTAATATAGTATTATTATATCAGCTTTTTCTTTTGTATTCATATCAATATAACACACAAAAGGCACTTTTGTGTGTTATATTACCTTAATATATTTCGCAGAAACTTAATTTTTTCCTTTTAAATCATTTCTGCGATTAAATTTACTCATATATTCTCGTTGTAAAGCTCTTTATATAGCTTCCTTATTGCCCTGTTCTCAATCCTTGATACGTAGGATCTAGAAATTCCCAACATATCGGCTATTTCCCGCTGAGTCTTGCTGATACCGTTCTGCAGTCCGTACCTCAGCTCAATAACCAGCTTTTCTCTTTTCTTCAAGGCTGTTTCCATTCTTTGATACAGCTTCTTTATCTGTATTTTCAGTTCCACCTCGTCAAGTATAATGTCTGAATCACTTCCCAATATATCAATCAGACTTATTTCATTACCTTCCTTATCGATTCCGATAGGGTCATGAAGTGACACCTCTGTTTTCGTTTTCTTTGAAGCCCTGATCGTCATCAGGATTTCATTTTCTATGCACCTGGCGGCGTAGGTAGCAAGCCTTGTGCCCTTGCCTTCATCAAAGGTTATTATGGCTTTTATTAATCCGATTGTACCTATGGATATCAAATCATCTATTTCTCTTCCTGTGTTTACATATTTTTTGACTATATGCGCCACAAGTCTGAGATTTCGCTCTACCAGTATATTTTTTGCATCCTCGTTACCTGTTCTGTATTCTTCCAGATAGAATTGCTCTTCATCTGCTGACAGTGGCTGCGGAAATGAATTGATGTTCTGAATATAGCCGAATAATAGGCATATGTCCTTTATTGTGGTTATAACTAGAGAGGCAATAAAGAGCAGCAAAGAAGCACACCTCCAAATTTTAAAAAGTTCGCCAAGTACAAACTCATATCAGGAAATTCAGTCTGGAATCAGCAATGGTTCATACAACGGAAAACTTCGCCTACTAAAATAATATGATTCTCATTTTGAAAGTGTGCATGTTTTACTATAGAACATAAACATTTTTATGTTAATCGATACTTACCTCTTTACGACCTCTAATATTTCAGCTGCTACCTCCTTGAAAATTGGCGCGGCTGCACCACCTCCCGACTGTCCATTATATACAAATACTGTTATTGCATATTTGGGCTTCTCATAGGGTACAAAGCCTGCAAACCAGCCATGTACAACTTCCCCTTCATCTATGCCTGTCTGTGCGGAGCTTGTCTTGCCACAGCTCCCGCCGTATTCATCCATATTCGCCTGCTTACCCGTACCTGTCACTGTTACTTCATGAAGCATATCTTTCAATAGCTTGGAGGTTCTGGGACTCAGAACGATTTGAGGCCTTGACCTCTCAAGCTTCTTTACTGTAAGTCCCTTATCTGTTATTAGCGCCTCCACCAGCTGGGGGTCATTCCTTATGCCATTGTTTGCAATTGTAGCCATCATAGAGGTTATCTGAAGCGGTGTGACTTGTATTTTCCCCTGTCCTATGGAGATATTGCCTATGCCGTCCTCCTGCACCGTTGGTATATATCCTGCTTTTTCTTCAGGGATTGTGAAACACAGCTTCTGTCCAAAGCCTAGCTTCTCAGCCATCTCAAGAATTTTCTCAGCACCAGTTTCTGTTCCTATTTTTATATAGGTAGTATTGCAGGATAAGGCAAAAGCCTCCTTCATATCTATTTCCCTATCCTCATGAGACTTATAGGTGGAGCATTTTATCCTGTTGCTGCCTACATCGATATAACCCTCGCATTTGTACTTCTCATCAACGCTTACTGAGCTTCCTTCAATTGCAGCAGCAGCCACCACAGTTTTGAATATCGAACCAAGATCGAACTGCCATACAGATTGGTTTATTAGCTCATTGCCGCTGCTTTTTAAGTATTTGTCCACGTTGCTCTGGTCAAAGTCAGGCTTGCTCACCATGCCCAGAACATCCCCGTTCTCTACATCCATGACTACAATAGAGCCTTGAATATCATTATTCTCTAAAGCCTTCTCAATTATATTCTGTATATGGTAATCAAGGGTAAGCTTCATGCTGTAGCTAAGCCCATCCTTTGCTGCTTCAACCTTCCTGAAGCCCAGCCCGCGAATAATATTTTTGCTGCTGTCAACAACAGCCGCAATGCTGTCGCTTCCGCTGCTCTCCATATAGCTGTTCATACTTTTTTCAATTCCCATATGACCTATCTTATCCGTCTTTCCGATATAGCCCACCACATGCTTTGCAATACTCTCCTCATCATACCTGAGCCTTTTTTCTACTGAAATGACTCCCTTCAGCCTGCCACTGTCAATTAAGGATAGATATTGATTCTGCTTAATTGAGCATATGAATTCCACAGTATCCTGTGAGCCGTCCATTTTTTTCTCAACAATTTCCCTGGAAATTCCGCAGGCCCTTGAGATGGTGTCTACAGCTGCCTTTTTGTCATACACAAAGGCCGGATATGCAATTACTACTTTTCTTACCTCTCTGTCTGTGATGGGTATAAGGTTCCTGTCATATATTATTCCTCTATTGGTGGAAATGGGTATGTATACCATTCTCTGCTGGACTGCCTTTCTGGTATACTCCTTCCCCATGTAAACCTGAATATAAAGAAGTCTTGACAGAAGTAATGAATATATCAGTATAAAGGAAAGTCCTATTATCTGAAGTCTTTTCTTATGAATAATCATATAATTGTTTTTTCTGTAGAGTCTCGTTCCCGGTAGAGTATGAAGCTCGGCGCTTTTGTTTTCCTCTTCATTCTTGTGCTCTTCCGCGGGGGTTTTTTTAAATATATTCAAGATCCTGGACAATATAAAACCTCCCTCAGTCTCAATACAAGTAGTATTGTCAGATTGTGGGAGGTTATTCACCCTTCGTTATTTATTGATGCAGTCCTATGATTGATTTCACCTTTGTTACCATTATGTCCACAGCTACTTTGTTGTAGCCGCCTTCCGGTATTATTATATCTGCGTATCTCTTAGTTGGCTCGCAGAATTCATTGTGTGCAGGCTTTACAATATTGATATATTGGTTGATTACTGACTCCAGGGATCTGCCCCTATCCCTCATGTCTCTTATTATTCTTCTGATAATCCTCACATCAGCATCAGTATCTACAAAAATCTTTATATCCATAAGCTCCCTGAGTATTGGAGAATCAAGTATCAGTATTCCCTCAAGCAGTATTATATCTCTTGGCTCAACCCGTAAAGACTGCTTTTTCCTGTTATGCACCGTGAAGTCATACTGGGGTTTTTCTATAGCTTGTCCCTTTATAAGCTTTTCTACATGCTCAATAAGAAGGCCAGTATCAAAGGCCAGAGGGTGATCATAGTTGACATTCACCCGTTCCTCGGTTGGCAGATGGCTTTGATCCTTGTAATAACAATCCTGTTCAATAATTGCTACGTTTTTTTCCGGAATGCTCTCCAAAATAGCCCTTGCAACAGTACTTTTGCCTGAACCGGTTCCCCCCGCTATGCCAACCACGAGAGGTTTTTTGTTATATCTTGCCTCACTCACCATCTTTACGCTCCCTCCTTATTATATCGTGCTTTTCAACAGGTCTTTCCATCTTTATGGTTACGATTTGCTGTGGGTGTGGGGCTACAGCTATTTCTTCCCCCTCGGCATTCCACATTTTCTCCAACCTTTGAGTGAACAGCCGCCTATGCGGTCCTATCACTTCTATTTCGTCCCCAACAAACATTCTATTTCTTTGTTCAACAGTAGCAATACCTGTATTGCTGTCATAGTCTTGAACCAGTCCAATAAAGGCATAATCTCTGACATAAGCGCTTGTCTCATATATCTGACCCTTTGCATCAGGCTTGCCGAAATAAAAGCCTGTGCCGAATTCCCTATGACTGGCTTTGGAGAGCTCATCCAGCCATTCCTTTTTGAACTCATAACCTTGCGGATTATCCATATAACTGTCTAAGGCAAGTCTATACGCTCTTACCACCGATGCAACATAATATGAGCTTTTCATTCTGCCTTCAATTTTTAGACTTCTTATTCCTGACTCTACAAGCTCGGGAATGTGCTCTACCATGCAAAGGTCCCTGGAGTTGAATATGTAAGTCCCTCTTTCATCCTCATCCACCGGCATATATTGTCCCGGGCGCTTTTCTTCCATCAGGTAATATTTATACCTGCAGGGCTGTGCGCATTCACCCTTGTTGGCATCCCTGCCTACCATGTAGTTACTGAGCAGGCATCTGCCTGAATATGACATGCACATGGCCCCATGTACAAAAACCTCGTATTCCAAACTTTTTGGAGATTTGCTTATTGTTTCCCTTATCTCATCAAAGCTCAATTCTCTAGCCAGTACGATTCTCTTTATCCCAAGGCTGTGCCAGAAGGACCCACTCTTATAATTGGTATTGCTTGCCTGAGTGCTGAGATGCAGTTCCATATCGGGTATAACTTCCTTGGCAATCATAATTATGCTCGGATCTGATACTATAAGAGCATCTGCCCCGGTATTCCCAAGCTCTTTCAAGTACTCGGGAAGCCCTTCCAGATCTTCATTATGCGGTATTATATTTACAGTAACGTAAAGCCTCTTACCATTAGCATGTGCATAATCCACGCCTTCTTTTATTTCATCAATGGTGAAGTTTCCCGCAGCTGCCCTAAGGCCGTACTTTTCACCGCCTATATATACCGCATCAGCTCCGTATATTATCGCCATCTTAAGCTTTTCCATATTGCCTGCCGGGGCAAGTATTTCAGGCCTATTCATTGAACTCTACCTCCTTAAGCTTGCAGCTTATGGACATGCCGTCACCCATGGGAATTATCGTAGTCTGCAGGCTTTCACAGGAGGAGATAAAGCTTAGGAACTTCTTGAGCCTTTTTACTATAGTGATTTTCCGTCTTATAAGCAGGCTCCTTTCGGCTACCATACCCCTGAAAAGTACATTGTCACATACGAATAATCCACCTGTCTTAAGCTTGCCTATGCTGTCCTTCATGAAATCCATATACTGGCCTTTAGCTGCATCCACAAATATCATGTCAAAGCTGCCGGGAACATCTTTAAGCAGTTCTTCAGCATCTCCTGTAATTATCTTAATATTATCTTCCATACCTGCTCGCTTGATAAAGCTTGACGCCTTTTCAGCGGACTCTTCGTTTCTTTCAATAGTTGTAATTGAAAAACCCTCTCCTGCACAGACCCCCATATGGATTGCGGAATAACCGATGGCTGTTCCTACCTCAAGTATGGACTTGACCTTTGCAGACTTAATTATGACTGAAAGCAAACCCGCAATGTCCCGAGTAATGATAGGTACATGGTTCTCCTCCGCATACTCTTCCATTTCTTTTAGTATTCCGCTGCTTTCAGGTATCATACCCAGCAGATAATTGTCAATATACTCATGATTTATATTTGTCATAGTACCACCCCGTTAGTTCATAAAAAATACATGGATTGGGCCATGTATTTTAGTGACTTTAATAGTCTTTATTTTTTGAGTTATTTTTTCATTTTATTCTGAGCATTAATGTGCTCATTATAGGTTTTTGTGAAAACATGAGAGCCGTCATCCTTTGCCACGAAATACAGGTAGTCCACCTTTTCAGGATAAAGAGCGGCTTCTATAGCCTTAAGCCCCGGTGATGCAATAGGTCCCGGAGGGAGGCCGACATGTTTGTAAGTATTGTATGGTGATTCGATTTCCAAATCCTTATATGTCAATACTTCCTTCTGTTCCTTGAAAAGGTACTGTACTGTGGCACAGCTTTGAAGCATCATGTTTTTTTTCAGTCTATTATGGAATACCGCTGATATGGTCTTTCTCTCCGAGTCCAGCCTGGCTTCCCTCTCAATAATAGATGCCAGAGTAATTACCTGGTCTATTGTCATATTGAGCTCTTTAGCCCTATTCCTGTATTCCTCAGTAAAAACAGTGTCGAAGCGCTCCAGCAGCTTGTCTACTATCGCTTCTGCGGTAGTGTCTTTATAAATCTCATAAGTATCGGGGAAGAGGTAGCCCTCCAGCTTCTTTTCCCTCTCAGGAATTTGTCCTATAAAATCATACCCGTATCTTTTAGCATCTAAAGCTATCTGAATATTCTCGGGACTTACTACTCCGAGGCTGTTTAATTTCTCTACTATCTGAGCCAGGTTGTAACCTTCGGGAATTGTGAACTTCACAGTATCTATAAGGGCTTTGCCCGATACTATGACTTCAACAATTTCAGGCACATCCATGGAATTGTTGATGCTGTACTTACCCGCCTTTATCTTCTCTGCCTTTTTGTTTGCCTTGCAGTACAATTCAAAAACAAGGCTGTTTTTTATAACATTTTCATTTTCAAGGAGTATTGATATTGACTTGACGCTGCTGCCCTTAGGTATAACAATCTCCCTTGTATAAGCGCTGTCTGCTTTACTGACAGCCTCCAAGCCAGTGTTGTAATAGAAATATCCGGCAGCAAGAGAAAGTAATAAGCAGAAAAATAGAAATCTTAATATGTTGAATTTTAGTTTGACCTTCATATAGCAACACTTCTTTCATATATTCAGTATAGAATTCGAAAATTTATTTAATCCTTAGTGTCTTTTCCACAATTAATATAATTAATTATATAATGTGCAACATCTTTTGACAAGGTTAAGAATGGAAGACAGTGTTTATTAACATAACAGCTTTTTATTCAATCATAATGTTAATAACGCACTTCCAATACATTTCGCGAAATACATTTTACATTCATCATTCAGATTTCGCGTAAATGTTTCCTTGCTTACCATTGAATTCGCACATTACCCCAAATGAATACTTTTGTGCGTTCAATATTAATGTTGTGCCCTGCTCCTAACAGCGAATACTAGTACAGGGCACATATATCATAAAAACACACCTTCTGCCATAATTTTGGCAGAAGGTGCATGTGCTTTTATCGATATTTATTTACTTCTGCCGGCCTTTGCCCTTAAGCTGCTATCCAATATTCTCTTTCGCAGTCTTATTGAATCAGGAGTTATCTCAACCAGCTCGTCTGCAGCAATGAATTCCAAGCACTCTTCAAGACTCATGTCATTATAGGGAGTAAGCCTCAAAGCTTCATCTGTACCTGAAGCCCTCATGTTAGTAACATGCTTCTTCTTACAGACGTTTACTTCTATATCATCAGATTTTGCGTTTTCTCCAACTATCATTCCTTCGTATATCTGCACTCCGGGGCCTATGAACAATTCGCCTCTCTCTTGGGCATTGTAAAGTCCGTAGGTTGTTGTCTCTCCGCTTTCAAAGGCAACAAGAGAACCTCTCTGCCTTTCAGGTACTTCCCCTTTGAACTCCTCATAACTATGAAAAACATGATGCATGATTCCGTTACCTTTAGTATCAGTCATGAATTGGGATCTATAGCCTATAAGGCCTCTTGCAGGTATCTTGAACTCAAGTCTCAGATACCCGTCGCTGTTGTTGCCCATATTCAGCATTTCTGCTTTTCTGGGGCCCAATCTATCCATTACCACACCCATGAAATCCTCAGGAACATCAATTATCAAATGCTCCATAGGCTCGTGCAGCACACCGTTTATTTCCTTCATTATAACCCTGGGCTTTGATACCTGAAACTCATATCCCTGCCTTCTCATAGTCTCAATTAATATAGAAAGGTGAAGTTCACCTCTTCCTGCTACCTCAAAAGTATCGGGAGAATCTGTCTCTGTAAGTCTCATAGCTACATTTGTCTCAAGCTCCTTGAAAAGTCTTGACCTTAAATGCCTTGATGTGACATAGCTGCCCTCACGACCTGCAAAAGGACTGTTATTTACAGTGAAGGTCATTGATATTGTAGGCTCTTCAATATTGACAAAAGCTATTGGCTCGGGATTCTGTGTATCACAGATGGTTTCTCCGATATTTATCTCATCAATGCCTGCAACAGCAATGATATCCCCCAAAGATGCCTCTTGGACCTCTGCCCTTTTAAGCCCCATGTAGGTATATAATCTGCTCAGCTTTACGTTCTGTATAGATCCGTCCCTTTTGCAGAGAGCGGCATTCTGACCATTTGTTATTTTGCCTCTGACTACTTTGCCTAAACCAATTCTGCCTACATATTCATCATACTCTATTGTAGTGACAAGCATTTGCAAAGGGCCATCCGCATATCCCTTAGGAGGGTCAACGTAAGATATAATTGTATCAAAGAGAGGTTTCAAATCCACTGACTCATCATCCAGATTTAGCTTCGCTATACCCTGCTTTGCTGATACATATACAACAGGGAATTCCAGCTGATGATCATCAGCACCCAGCTCAATGAACAAATCAATTATTTCGTCTGCTACTTCATCAATCCTTGAGTCTGACCTATCAATTTTGTTTATAACAACTATTGGCTTCAAATTAAGCTCCAGTGCCTTTTTCAAAACAAAACGGGTCTGAGGCATAGGGCCTTCTGCTGCATCTACAATGAGCAGTACGCTGTCAACCATCTTCAATACACGCTCTACCTCACCGCCGAAATCAGCATGCCCTGGGGTATCCACTATATTTATTTTAATGTTGTTGTAAAGCACAGCTGTATTTTTTGCGAGTATTGTAATACCTCGCTCTCGCTCTAAGTCATTGGAATCCATTACTCTTTCCATGACGCTTTCATTTGTCCTGAAGGTACCGCTCTGCCTCAGCAGCCCGTCCACCAAAGTTGTCTTTCCATGATCAACATGGGCAATTATCGCCACATTTCTAATATCATCTCTTGTTGTTTTTTCCATTTTATCTTCTCCAATACACAATTTAAGGTGTGATTAGCCTTGTTAACTCACACCTGAACAATTATACGCTTATATTTATTTTTCTACAATGTTTTTATTATCATACAAGGCGTTTTGCGGAAAACATTTCTAATTTAATATTCAAATTCCGCAAAACCGGCTTCATTAGTATCGTTGAATTCGCACATTACCCAATACGGATTCTTTAGTGCGTTCAATTTGGCGTTTTGCGGAAAACATTTGTTAATTCATTCAAATTCCGCAAAATCGCTTTCCTTAGTGTTATTGAATTCGCGCACTTCTCAATATAGGATATTTAATGCTTTTGGCAAAAGTTCAAACTCTGCATCATCACTGCCCGGTATCTCTCCATCTACTTCAATTAGCGCTTTGCCTCCACTGCTCACCTTGACCTTGCTGCCCCTGTACATCTTCACCTTGGGATGTCTCAAGTGCCTGCCGTCATATATCAACGGGAAGCTTTTTATCAATTCAAGCTTGCTTAAGTCTCCTAAAATTATTATGTCAAAAACTCCGTCATCCAACAAAGCTTCAGGAGCTACCTTCATTCCACCGCCAAAATACCTGCCGTTGGCTACTATGATGCTGTTCATCCTGGCATTTAAAACTGTCTCATCATCAATAACCACTTCAAAGTCCTTGTTCTTATAAAGTATTATTGTGCTTACTGCTCCAAGCATGAAGGATAAGAAGCCTTTCAGCAGCTTGGAATGCTTGTTGACCCTGTTTGCTGTCTCTGCACCTATGCCTATATCTGCCACATTCAGAAAATATCTGGTGACTGTTTCCCCTACCGTATCAATAAAGTCTACACGGCCTACATCCACTTTCTTTGTTTCATTTCTTTCCAATACAAGCAATAGATCCTCTACGCCCTTTTTTATACCAAGGGTTTTTATAAAATCACAGCCTGTCCCTCTCGAAAACACAGCAAGCCTTGAATCCTCTACCAGGGGCTTACCGTCTTCAAAAAATCCGTTTATTACCTCGTTCATTGTACCGTCGCCGCCTACAGACATTATTGTCTTATAACCTGCCCTCAAAGCCTGCTTTGCAAGTTCGGTTGCATGTCCGGGGCTTTCTGTCAGTGCCGCTTCAAATTCATAGCCCGAATCCAGCAGTGCCTTCTTAAACAGAGGCCATTCTTTAGCTGTAGCTTTATTTGACGAAATAGGATTCACAATAACGTACATTTTCTCCATTTTACAAAAGCCCTCCTTGTGAGTAAATGGCTTCGAAAGAAGCATTTATCAAGAGTAAGCCTTGATTATCAAGGCTTACTTAGTTTCCGGTTGCAAGAAATCCATATCCAGCCCTACAGCTTTGCCAATAATATTATATATATCCGAAAACATCTGGTTGAACCTGAACTCTGCATTTAGGTACTCAGCTATATCCGGATTAAGTATTATAACCTGGTATAGGCTCTGTATCTGGCTGAGCTTAGACTCATCCGGCTTCTGTCCTGAAAGCTGCATTGCCTGCAGTTCAAACTGTCTTTTCTTGAAGTCCTTAAGCATATCCTTTGCGCCGCTGATTTTATCCACCTTTTCCTTTGAAGCTTTATAACCCTTGTATTCCTCTGACTCAGCCAAGGCTTTCGCCAATTCATTTGCTTTGTCATACACATACATAGCAGTACCTCCCTTAACGTACTATATTTCCATTATAATAGGAAGAATCATCGGATTCCTCTTGGTTCTTTCATATATGAACTGCTTGAGGCTGTCCTTAACCTGAGATTTTATAGTGCCCCATTCTGTTATCTGCTTTTCCTCGCATTTTGCCAAAGCTTCCTTTATGACATTCTTGGCTTCTTCCATAAGATCCTCTGACTCTCTGACATATACAAATCCTCTTGAAATAATGTCAGGTCCCGCCACAACCTGCCCGTTTTCCTTGCTGATTGTGACAACTACCACTATAAGTCCATCCTGCGAAAGATGCTTCCTGTCCCTCAGTACGATATTCCCTACGTCACCTACTCCAAGACCGTCTACAAGAACTTTCCCTGCGAAAACAGTTCCGGCTACACGTCCTGTATCCTTTGTGAACTCAAGGACTGTTCCGATGTCAGCAACAAATATATTCTCCTTTTCCACGCCCATCTTTTCGGCTAATTGTGCATGCTGCTTTAGATGTCTGTACTCTCCATGCACCGGTACAAAGAACTTCGGTTTTACAAGAGCCTGTAGAAGCTTCAGTTCCTCCTGATATGCATGGCCCGAAACATGTATGTCTGCAAGAGACTCATATATAACATCAGCGCCTTTTTTAAAGAGCTGGTTGATTACCCTTGATACAAACTTCTCATTACCCGGTATGGGTGTTGCCGATATTACCACCCTATCCCCCGGAATTATCGATACTTTCCTGTGTTCAGAGGTAGACATCCTGGCGAGTGCTGATAAAGGCTCCCCCTGACTGCCTGTAGTTAAAATCATTATTCTGTCATTAGGGTATTTGTCTATATGCTCGAGATCTATCATGACACCTTCCGGAACAGTAATATAGCCCAAATCGCAGGCAACTCCTATTACATTTACCATACTCCTGCCTACAATAGCCACCTTCCTGTCAAACTGGACCGCAGCGTTTATTGCTTGCTGTATCCTGTGTATGTTGGATGCAAAGGTAGCCAGTATCACCCTTCCTGTAGCGTTTCTGAACAGCTCTATGAAGGTGGTCCCTACCGTACTTTCAGACATTGTATAGCCTGGGCGTTCAACATTGGTGCTATCCGCTAACAGCACAAGAACTCCTTGCTTTCCAAGCTCTGCAAATCTATGCAAATCCATTATTTCACCGTCTATCGGTTGAAAATCTACTTTGAAATCTCCAGAGTGAACTACTACTCCAACAGGGGTATGAATAGCTATAGCTACAGAATCAGCAATGCTGTGACTGGTTTTTATAAACTCAACCTCTACCTCTCCAATTTTCACTGTATCCTTTGGTTTTATAATCTTTAATTCCACTATCGGAAGCAGACCGTATTCCCTCAGCTTGTTCTCTACAAGACCTAATGTCAGTTTTGTTCCGTATACAGGAACATTTATCTGCGGGAGTATATATGGCAGAGCACCTATATGGTCCTCATGCCCGTGAGTCAGCAGTATAGCCTTGACCTTTTCCTTATTCTTTACCAGATAAGTTACATCAGGTATAACCAGGTCAATGCCCAGCATCTCTTCATCAGGAAACGCCAGACCGCAGTCTATAACTACTATGGTATCCTTGTATTCGATGGCTGTCATGTTTTTCCCGATCTCATGAAGCCCTCCCAGTGGTATCAATTTTAATTTTGCCTTACTTTTAGACACTTTCTAAATCAGTCCTTTCAATTTTTTTCCGATCCCGATCAATAAAATAATTATACTTGATTTTTTATTTAATGAAAAGCAGAAAGCACATCCGCCTAAGCATCCTTTATTTTATAACGAGTAGGAAAGTAATAATTACATTAGCGTTTCACTTTCCGTAAAACGAGTTTCATGAGAAGCTTCCTTAATCGTTTAAGATATTTAAATAGGAGCTTCTCATATAACGAGTAGGAGCGTTTATTCCACCTTAATTTATCACGCTCCGTTAAACGAGTTTCATAAAAGACTTCATTGTTTGGTAAATAATTTAATATAAGTCTTTTATATTATTCGTCAAACATAGCGCTTTTTATAACATTGAAAAAGGTATTGCACAATATATGCAATACCGTAAATCACTTTCTACACTTCTCACAGTAGCCGAAAAACTTTACGTTATGATTATTAATTTTAAAATTATATTTCTTTTCTATGCCTGTCTCAAGCTGCTCCAGCAGATCTTCTTCTACCTCGATTACCTTGTTGCAGCCTACGCAGATAAGATGGTGATGCTGGTGATCCTCATTGTGATGGTTAAGTTCATATCTGCTTCTGCCATCATCAAAATTGTGCTTGTATACCAGACCTACTTCATCAAACATCTGCATTGTCCTGTACACCGTAGCCAAACCAATCTCCGGACACTTATCCTTCACCAGCTCATATATTTCTTCAGCACTTAAGTGTTTCCCCTCAGTTTCCAATATGATATCGAGTATAGACCTTCTCTGAGGAGTTAATTTGTAGCCCTTTTCCCTTAGTTTTTCCCTCAAATACTCGTACTCTCGCATCAAATTATTCATCTTCCTTCATAAGTTCGCGTTTTGAGAAACACCATTTGTATAGGTCATTCAAACTTCACAAAACGCTGCATTAGCTTTATTGAATTCGAATTTTACCTAATATTCATTTAATAGTACAAATAATATACTTATTCTCATATTATTCTCATCTTCATATTTTTGTCAACCATATCTTTTGCAAAATACACATTAAATTTTATGTTCAGATTTCGCAAAAGGTTACATTGACTGTTATTGAACGCCTTTACTCAATATGGAACTTTAGTGCGTTCAATATTGATTTTATTTTTTTTCGTTCTTAATAGCTTCTGCGGAGCATTTTAGACAGTTACCCGAACATGACATACTGCATTGCACAATAGTTCCGCACCTCGGACATTTGCCGTTTTCTTTCATAGCATACCCGCATTTGCTGCACTTTGTAACCTTTTTTTTTATATCAGCCATGCGATTATTCCTCCTGTAATGAATGCTACTGCAAAGCTGCCAAGCCAAATAGCCAGTGCATCCCTTGTTCCTCTCTCCTTAAAAATAACCATGATTGCAGCTATGCAAGGCACAAATAACGTCATAACTATTAATGATACAAGCACCTGCTGCTGTGTCATTGCAATTGAACTGAGTCCTGCAGCTCCGAAGTCCCTTCTTATGATACCCATTATGAAAGCTGTTGCAGTTTCCGGCGGCAGCTTGAGCAGGCTTTCGGTTATAGGTGACATTGCACGCTGTAAATATATCAATGTATCTGTAAATTCCAAAACGCTAATTAATATCGCACCGAAAATAAATAATGGCACTGCCTCCTTCAAGAACATCACTGTCTTCTGGAGGGTCTTCATCAAAACATTGCCAAGCATCGGCATCCTGATTGCAGGAAGGTCGATGAGCAGCCGGGAGCTTTCCCCGGGCATGACCTTGTTGAGTACTGTACCTGTAAGTATGAAAACTGCGAGTATCGCTGCTGCATATATAAATACATAAATTGCATCCAGTTGAGATATCAGCCCCATTATTACACCCAACTGCGCAGAACATGGTATTGCAAGTCCTAAAAGTATTGTTGCGATTATTTTTTCTCGCTTTGTACCCAGTATCCTGGTAGTCATTGTTGCCATTGTGACACAGCCAAAGCCTAATATTATAGGTATTATCGCCTTCCCATTAAGTCCAAGGGAAATCAGCATTCTGTCCACCAATGCTGCAATTCTCGGAAGGTAGCCGCTGTCCTCCAGAAAGGCCATAAGCATATAAAAACCTATGATAAGCGGCAGTAAAAGGCCTAATATATATACGGGCACCATTGTAAGTATTCCGAATTCCCCAATCAATATACTTCCAACAAAACTGCCTTCGCTTATTATTGGTGACATTAGTGACATAATAAACGGCCTGTATAAGCCTTCCATTATTGTTTCCTCAGTAAAACCTACAACTGATCCTGCTACGAATACACCAATAATTTTATACATCAGATAGAGAGTTGCCGCAAGCAATGGAATCCCTGTGACAGGCCTCAGCATCCATCTGCCCAGCAGCACTCCAAAGGACGCTCCCTTGTCAATCTCCTTCAAAACCTTGTTAATTATCTCTTCAACTCCCCTGCGTCTTTCCAAATATATCTCATCACGCAAGCCCGAGATTTTTACACCATATCTTTCTGCAATTATTTCGTCATCCTCAAGTATCATTAAGGCTTCAGCCTCACTGCAGGTATTTTCAGCTGTCTGCTTTATCCTATCTGCAAGCCTTGTATCTCTGTTACCCTGCCTAGCTTTAGGAAGCATATCCATGACAGCTTCCATCCCTTTCTTTTTAGCTGCCGCAGTGGGGATTACCGGAACGCCAAGCAGCTCTTCCAGCATCTTCACATCAATTGTAATACCGCTCTTTTGAAGCTCGTCCGTCATGTTAAGTGCAACTATGACCGGTTTCCCCATGTCAATAAGCTGCTTAGTCAGAAATAAATCCCTGTCCAGATGAACGCTGTCAACCACATTGAGTATCAAATCAGCTCCTAGTATTACATCTCTTGCAACAGTTTCCTCCTCGTTGAAGGAAGAAACACCATATACTCCAGGGGTGTCCATCACTACATAGTCCTTATATTTTCCAGTGCTAATATCCACGGTAGTTCCCGGGAAGTTTGACACATCCACATAAAGACCTGTCAGCTGGTTAAAGAATACCGACTTGCCAACATTGGGGTTCCCTACCAATACTAGTTTCCTGCCCTTTATATTCATATAATCAATATTATTGCTATTATGACAATTGCTCATTTTTCTTTATCCTTTCAGTGCTTCAATATGTAAATCTAAACTCCTTCTACTTCTATGTCCTCTGCTAACCCTCTCCCTATTGCAACCTCCTGCATCCTATTCTGCAGAATTATAGGTCCTCCCGGAAGCTTCTCGCTGCAAAGGAATATTGCTCCTTCATATATTCCAATCCTTATTGCCTGGGTTTTGAGATCTTTATTGTCAATTTTTTTTATTCTTATCTTATTACCTCGTTTTACTTTATCTAATGTCATATTCTACACCTCCATAGCTTAATGATAATCATTCTCACTTTAATTCTTAAAGTAAGCCTCTTTATGGCTGTGCCAATCAGAGGCATTTGCTACTGTATATAATATTAATATAGTTGAGAATGATTGTCAATACCATTTAACCTGAATAAAATATTTATTTTGAGAAATCTTATATTGTATGCTGTGCCATTTATGCAAATAACACAATTCTGTACTGGTATAAAAAAATGATAAAATTCTGTCATTTTAATTTTTAATATGCTATTATGTACTTGTATACATATTAATTTTGGGGAGGTATTTCAGTTGATTCGTTTATCTAAAAGAGCAGAGCAAATGCCTGCATCACCCATAAGAAAACTAGTTCCATTTGCACAGACTGCAAAGAAAAACGGAACCAAGGTTTATCACCTAAACATAGGACAGCCGGATATTAAGACTCCTGATCTTTTTTTCGATGCTATCAGAAACTTCAGCGCTCCTGTATTGGAGTATGCATTGTCCCAAGGTAATTTAGACCTTATAAACTCCTTCAGAGATTATTACAAGAAGTGGGATATAGACTTTGAAGAGGACGAAGTGATAATTACAAATGGAGGAAGCGAAGCATTGATACTTGCTTACTCTGCTATCGGGGACTATGATGATGAGGTGCTTGTTCCAGAACCATTCTATGCTAATTACAACGGCTTTGCTGTTCAGGCAGGAATGCATGTAAAACCTATTACTACTAAAGCAGAGGAAGGCTTCCACCTTCCAAGCAAGGAAGAAATCGAAAAGCTTATTACTCCAAAGACTAAGGCTATTGCGATTTCCAACCCAGGTAATCCTACCGGTGCCATATATACCAGAGAAGAACTTGAAATGCTTGGAGAACTTGCAAAGAAGCATGACCTCTTCCTTATAGGAGATGAAGTTTATAGGGAATTTGTATATGATGGATTGAAATATACAAGTCTCATGCATATAAAGGGAATCGAGGACAGAGTAATAGTAATCGACAGTATATCCAAGAGATACAGTGCATGTGGAGCAAGAATAGGTTGCTTGTGCTCAAAGAATAAAGAACTTATGAAAGCAATAATGAAGTTCGCTCAGGCAAGACTCTGTGTTCCTACTCTAGAAATGGTAGGCGCAGTACATCTTGCTAATACCCCTAAAGAATATTTCGATGAGGTGAATCAAGAGTATCAGAAGCGAAGAGATATCGTCTACAAGGCATTAAGGGAAATCCCCGGTGTTGTATGCGAAAAGCCAACTGGCGCATTTTATGTTATGGCTAAGCTTCCGGTAGATGATGCTGATGAGTTCGCTAAGTGGATGCTCACAGACTTCAGCTTGGATAAAGAAACCACCATGGTTGCTCCCGGAGCTGGCTTCTATGCTACACCAGGCTTAGGCAAGAATGAGATAAGAATTGCCTATGTACTTAATGAAAAGGACCTTACAAAAGCAATGTTCTTGCTAGCTGAGGGAATTAAGAAATACAGAACTGTAAAGGGACTCTAAAATGCAAGAAGCCGGTTAAAACCGGCTTCTTTTAATTAATATTAATTTGATTCTTCTTTTACTAATTCTTCATAAGCTTCAATTACAGTATTCAGCTCTTCTTCATCGTCTATTCCGATTAATATGTCTTCCCCGTTTTCATCCTGTTCGATTCTCAATACATATGCCTCATCTACTTCTTCAGCTTCAGGATCTCTTGTGTCATCTCTCGGCAGCAGTATTGCATATTCATTTTCATCTACTTCCAGAGTAGCGACAACCTCAAACTCCGTCTCATTGCCGTCTTCATCATAAAGCAGTATTATGTCCATTTCATCACTCATTTAAAAATCACCTCAAATCTTTCTAGTTAAGGCTATTTTATCCTAATGGCAATGTTGTGTCAATAAGACTATAGCCATTTACTTTTTAATATCCGTTCCAACTATCTTTTCATATTATCCAGATAACCCTGCAATATCAACACCGCAGCCAATTTATCAATTACTTTCTTTCTGTCCTTCCTCCTTACGTCAGCCTCAATAAGCGTTCTTTCAGCAGCGCAGGTTGTAAGCCTTTCATCCCACATCTCAACTTCCATTCCGGGAAACCTGTCTTTCAAAATCTGCACAAATTCTATTGTTTTCTCGCCTCTTGGCCCAATGGTGTTGTTCATATTCTTGGGTAATCCTACTACTATTCTTTTTATATTTTTCTCACAAATAATGTTTTTTAAACTATCAATATCATAATTTATGCTCTTTCTTCTTATAGTAGTAATGCCATGTGCCATCATACCCAGTTCGTCGCTTGCGGCTACACCGATTGTGACATCTCCCAGGTCCAATCCCATTATTCTCATATGACTTCTCCTTAGTATGAATTTTTTGTCTCATGCCTCGTGGCATGGGTCAAGAACGAAAACCACTGAAGACACTGAAACCCACTGAATGCACGGCGGGGAAAATATTCTGAAACATTAGTAAACGAAGAAAGTATCAAAATTCTCTAATGTCGCAATATTTATATAAAACTAACCGTGATATTCCGTAGGAATCCGTGGAATAGACCGTGTGTTATGTGGTACCCGTCCTCCCCCGCACCCCGAACCTCGCACCCCGAACCCGTTATATTACCTTTATGCAAAAATCAGGACAATATGCACTGCAGTAACCGCAAAGTATACACTTGGAAGGGTCCACGACTGCTTTGCCCTTTTCAATTGTTATAGCTTTCTGCGCACACTTTTTGCAGCAGCTTCCACAACCGCCGCACCAAGAATCAATCAAAAGCTTTCTTTTCTTCGACCTTAGCTGTGAGCTTATTTCCTTTGGCACACTTTTCCCTTCAAAAATCATTACATTGTTCATAACTTCCTCATGGCTCTGCATTCCCACTGCTATCGACTGCAAATCATCATTGGAAAGTACAAAGTCAAAGCAATCAGCACTTTCTTTTATCATATTTCCTCCACCTAGGGGCTTCATGGAAAAAATACCTTTACCTGCCTTGCAAGCCTCATTGACTGCATCCAGCATTTCGTTTATATTCCCGTCGATTATTCCCAAACCCCTCTTGTTCACTATGGGATGCAGTACTTCAATCTCTTTGTATTTCAGTGATGCTTTTACGGCTGCTATAGCATGGGTAGAAATACCAAAGCTTCTTATATAACCCTTTTCCTTTGCTTTTATAAAGTACTCCATTGCTTCCTGATGTCCTTGAAGAGTAAACTCACTTTCCTGCTCGTGAAGTGAAAAGATATCAATATAATCAGTATCCAGCTCATCCAGCGCTTTCTTCAGGCTTTTCTCCGCACCCTCTCTTGTATACGCATAGCACTTGCTTGATATTATTATGTCCTCTCGTCTTCCCTTTACCGCTTTTCTTATATAATCATATGTTCCATACAGCTCGGCTGTGTCAATAAAGTTTACTCCCATATCAAAGGCAGTCTTTATGACAGCTATCCCCTCCGCAATTCCCAGGTTGGCCTGAAGAGGCCCTATTGTCAGACTGCCGAAGCAGAGTCTCGAAACCCTTAGTTTTGAATTCCCTAAAATCCTATAATCCATCTTCAGCTTTCATTCCTTTCGCCTATGCACAAAATCAGCATAGTGAACGCAGCGTATATCATTGCAGTTGCAGCTAATACAATTCCGGAATCGTTCACCCCAAAGCCCACTATCGCAGAAGCTGCTATGCTTATCCATGAATATTTCAGATATCTGTACCTGTTGAACACGTTCCCCAACAGCTTTACAGATCTGAAGAACATGATGGAAATTGCTGCAATTATGCAAAGCAATACTTTTGTCCATATTGTGTACCTTATAAGCGTGAAGTTCATGGATATTTTCCTTTGTATGGTAGAGGTTATGATTGCAAGACCATTATTCTTTGTTTCTTGTACCAGACCTCTAATATGTGATGGGCTGCTTATACCCATGGAGTCAGCGAACACTAATAAGGCTGCAGTTATACCCAATATAAGAATACCTATTGAAGCATTCCTTTTATTAAATTTTATACCATAAACCAGAAAATACGCAAGTAAATAACCTGAAGCTGCCGCAATAGCTCCTCCAAAGTTTGCGCCAAGGGAGGTCAAACCCAAAAGTGACGTGCAAGCTGTAAATGCTAATATTGCGATTCCCTTATTAATCTTATTTCCGTATAACTCCCGGAGGCAGCCGAAGGCCATCAGGGAACAGCCTGTAAATATACCAGCATATTCATTTCCTATTCCGTAGAACCTCGCTCCAATGATAGGATCATAACCAAGCACCGACTGCTTTATAAAAGGACTGTCTGTTAGTATGTCAACAGACAAACCTGTAAACAGCATTATACATATGGCTAATATCACTTTTAATTTTTCCTTAACTGCAAGATGCAGAATTAATGAAAGAGCTAAAGAAGAAGCAGTGACATAAGCTATATATCCCACTGGACTTCCCCCCAGGGATGCTGTTGGCAAATATAAAAGTGCCAGTGGAAATATGAGCATCGTATAAGTTAAATAGCCACCTGGAATAGAGTTATAAGGCTTATATTCCTTTCTAAGAAAAACTGCAGTTATAAATATCATTCCGATAGCTGCTATTACCATTACAGCATAAGAAGTAAGGACTGGAGCCCTTAATATTGATGTTCTCACAATATTACCGTTCATAGCTTCGAGATAGGCTATTGTTCTTTCCCTTCTCAATTCTACAATAGCACTTGTATCTGAATAACCAAGCTTGCAGAGCAAATAATCTGCCAGGTCAGTATTAAGAATGATTCCTTCTCTCCTTGTACTTTTGGAATACAATAAGCCTTCTCCTGATGCGTCATATACTACAATAGGTGTGAGTCGATTTCCAGCCTCTACATCAGACTTTGAAGGATAAGTTGATATAAATGCAAGGGTTTTGAAACCTCCGTAAATGAAAAGTTCCTCTATAAAGCTGTCAATTTCCTTTAATACTTCATGCTTGAAGTTCTCGTACGATTTCACAGACATAGAACTTCTGAATGTCTCAAGCCTTTCCATGTCCCCTGTCTCTATTACCACAAATGAAGAAGCTGCCAGATATTGCTTGTACAAATCTGCCAGCTTGCTATAATCAGTTCTCCTTCCATGAGGGAACAATTCATCTTCTATTAAAATTCCTTCAGTTCCACCTATATCGACTTCACCGCTGCCGTCCATTGCGATGAGCATGGAGCTCCTGTTCTGCTCTGCAGCATCGGCATTTCCAAGAAAGCAGGCAATTCCATTGTTCTTATTTACCACATCACCCATATATCCGATGTAATTCTGGTATTCGCTTTCATCGTTTCTGTTCCTGAGCTTATATATATCAGTATATACAAGGCTTTCTGGCTTTGGTATCCTTCCGCTTTCTGTGCTGTAAAGCTTCCGAAAGCTTTCTTCACTGCCCCCCATGCACATGCTGGCATTAAGCTCCAGCCTTTTGCCGGAACCAATGATAAGCTTTGATTTGCTTGCTCCTGGTTTTCCCGGCTGTCTATTACTCACCAGAGCTATGTTGCTTTCAGAAGCAAGTCTGCTCATAAACTCCATACTATTGATATCCTCGATATTCAGGTAATCCGCGACAACCATCACTACCTTGTCTTCAGCCGTGTACCCTGTTGTCGTTACCCTGTCAGCATTTACACCCCAAAAAGAAACAGAGATTATTGCTGTTGTAAATGCAACTGTAGAAAAAAAAGCAAATATTCCTTTGCTCAATTTAATCTCCCCTGAATGTTATTGGGGCTACTTCCCATCTACATATGCTCTTACAAGTTCCTCCAGCAGTTCATCTCTTTCAAGCTTTTTAATAAGGCTTCTTGCATTATTGTGGCTTGTTATGTATGTCGGGTCACCGGAAAGTATGTATCCCACTATCTGGTTAATGGGGTTGTAGCCTTTTTCCTTTAATGCGCTATATACAGATAAAAGTATTTCTGATGCTTCATACTTCTTATCCATCTCAACTTGGAATTTCATAGTATCTTCAAATCTACCACTCATTTTTCCACCCCCAGCTTAATGTATATACTTATAATAATATAGTTAATGCTTCATTTCAAGGAAATGTTTGCATGTGTAATGAGATTGTCATATGGAGGGTGTAAGTGATACACCCTCCGGTTTATTTCAGGTTTACCTCCACAGTATGCTCTACTCCGTCCTCAGCAAGAAGAATTTCATTTCCCTCCAGCTTGCTGCCATCCAGGACAATTAGGGTATCACCCTTACTTACCCTGTTTGGGTTCTTTACCGAAATGTGGTATACCGTATCCTTGCTATGCTTATACCTAATATTGTACTCAGACCAATCCCTTGGTATGCAAGGCTCAAACACAATTCTGTCTCCTTTTTTCTTGAATCCCAAAATTTGCTGTATTCCTACGTTGTACATCCAGCCTGCTGCACCTGTATACCAGGTCCAGCCCCCACGCCCGGTATGAGGTGGCACTGCATAAACATCTGCTGCCATTACATAAGGCTCTACCTTGTATCTTGAGGCTTCCAGCATTGTATTTGCATGGTTTATCGGATTCAGCATGTTGTACAGCTCCCAAGCCTTGTCACCATTGCCCATAATTGCATAAGCCATAATCACCCATACTGCTGCATGGGTGTACTGTCCCCCATTTTCCCTTACCCCCGGCAAATAGCCTTTAATGTATCCCGGATGCAGATCCCCTTCATCAAAGGGAGGTGTAAGCAGCATAATAAGACCGTCATCCTTCCTGATAAGGTACTGTTCTACTGCTCCCATAGCTTCCTTTGTTCTTTCCGGATTTGCAGCACCCGAAATTACAGCCCAGGTCTGTGCAAGAGAATCTATCTTACATTCTGTATTCTCTGCTGAACCCAAAGGGAGGCCATTATCAAAGTAAGCCCTTCTATACCAATTTCCATCCCAGGCGTTTTCCTCCTGGGCTTTTGCTATCTCTTTTGCTATGTTCTTATATCTATCCGCTTTGTTTCCATCCTTTTTTAATCTGCAAAGCTCTGAAAAGTTCATTAATATATCATATAGGAACCACCCCAGCCAAACGCTTTCTCCCTTACCCTTGTTGCCCACTGTGCTCATGCCGTCATTCCAGTCTCCCGAACCCATAAGCGGTATGCCATGATGTCCAAACTTCAGAGACCTCTCAATAGCTCTTACACAGTGGTCATATACAGAAGAGCTGATATCCGATACATATGGAATGTTGTATCTTTCATCCTCTCCCTCCTGCAGCAGTTCATCCTCAAGAAATTCTGCCATCTCATCAAGTATATTGATATCTCCTGTCCTATTAATGTATTCTATAGTCACATATGGCATCCATAATAGGTCATCGGAAAATCTTGTTCTTATACCTTTATTGGAGCCCGGATGCCACCAATGCTGAACATCCCCCTCCAGGAATTGGTGCGAGGCATGGAACATAATCTGATCCCTTGTAAGCTCAGGAAGCATGTTTATCACAGCCAGCGAATCCTGAAGCTGGTCCCTGAAGCCATAAGCTCCTCCGGACTGATAAAATGCAGTTCTCGCCCACATTCTGCAGCTCAGTGTCTGGTAAAGCAGCCAGCCGTTCAATATTAAATCCATATTCCTGTCAGGAGTAGAAACCTCCACCGTCCTCAGGATGTCGTCCCAGTAAGCTTTTACCTCAGCCAGAGCCTTATGTGCTTCCTTGGCATTCCTGTATTTCTCAGTGCAGGTATTTACAGCTTCAATAGTTTCATACTGCCCCAGCATAAATACCAATTCCTTCTGTTCTTTGGGCTTAAGCTCTATCACAACCTGTATGCATGCACAGGGATCAAAGCCGGCACCAACAGTATTTGAAAGCCTTTCTTGCCTTAAGGCTTCAGGATGTCTCAGGCTGCCCATATTTCCCAGAAACTCCCGCCTGTCTCCGGTATAGTACCTTTCTGACCCATTGGAATCAAGGAAGGCTATTTTATTTGGAAAGTCAGTATTGTAATTGTTTCTTATTAGAATTGCGCCATTGCTGTGCAATTCTGTATATACATGCTGTGCAGTACTCCGGTCATTAATGCCTAATACAGTTCTGACATAATAGGTTGCCGAAAGCTTCCTTTTTGAGCCTGTAGTGTTCTTAAGCTTGAGTATACACAGCTTCACACTTTCAGATACCGGCACAAATTCTACAAGCTCATGCTCTATGCCGTTCCAACTGTGCTCGAATACTGAATAACCAAAACCGTGTCTGATTATATGTGAGCTTCCATTCCTTATGGGTCTGGGAGTAACCGACCAAATCTCACCGGTGTACTCATCCCTCATATATATTATCTCCCCGGAAGGATCAATCACCGGATCATTGGACCAAGTACTCAGCTTGTTCTCCCTGCTGTTCTCCGCCCAAGTGGTGGAAGCTCCGGATTCTGTTATTAGGAAACCAAAGCTCTTATTAGCTATTACATTACTCCATGGTACCGGTGTATTCATTCCTTCAGCAAGTCTGATCACATATTCCCTGCCCTCTTTATCAAAACCTCCATAACCGTTAAAACATTGCAGCTCATACTGTCTTGTATCCTGCTTATTATATTTTTTGCCCTTTCCCTTCCATAGCTTGTATTCAAATGCGTTCTTGCCGTTTCTAACCTTTGTCTGAACAGAAAGCGCTCCATTCCTTCCCTTTAGAACTATCCTTGCTGACGCAGCAAGAAGCTGCTTATCTTCTTCAGACATTGAGTTTCCCTGCTTTATAAAAATTCCTCCAGGTCTTTCCCTTATGTCTCTGGCATGGCTGACGGATACAATATCCTGAATGAGATTATAGAGGGGCTGCGTATAGCTGCTTTCCTCCTCGTTAATTACGACAATATCCACAAACAGACCTTTCAGTCTCCAATACTCATGCGCCTTTATCAGTTCTTTGACAACATCAATTTCCTCTACCCTGCCGATGGTCACCAGAACTATGGGCAAGTCTCCGGAAATACCATAAGTCCAAAGCCCCGGCTGACCTTTTCTGTTCTCTTTTATCGCATTTTCAAGCCTTCTTCTATGAGGGCTCAGGTATAGTATCTGTGACATCATTTGTCTGTAGATCTCTATTTCTTCTTTCCGAAGATTAAGGTATCTCATTTCCACTTGGCTCCTGGTCCATGCAAGTTCAAAGGCTCTGTCTACCGAAGACCAGTCGTGGTATTTTTCTGCCAAAAGCATAATCCTTTCCTTACTGTCAGATATACCTGTAATGTAATTAAGCTTCACCGACTGTCCCGGCTGGAGCCTTACCCTGCATCTCAGACTCATTATCGGGTCCAGCACCGGTCCCACAGTATTGGAAAGTGGATGATTCCCCTCAACTGCAGCAGGCCTTTCTATAGTATATCCCCTACCAATGAATCTTGCTCTGTCAGTCTCATATTGTATTCCGCCAAGTGTCTCTTCCTTCACTGTCAGCTCATGGAATGCCCACATGGAGACCTTTTTTTCCTCCCTGGGTCTTCGCACAGCAAGTAGTGTATTGTACCTCTGCAAATACTCAGTTCTGATAAAAAGGTTGCTGAATGCCGGATGAGCTTCATCAGCGGCCTGTGTTGTAATTACCGTTTCAAGATAACTTGTTATTTCCAATATTTTTGCCTGTTGGCTGTGGTTGGTAAGCGTCAGTCTCCTGACTTCCACATCATCCTCAGTTGAAACAATAATCTCAGTGTTGGTATCAATATCACCATCAGTTCTGGCGATAGAAATCTTATCCTGTGAAAACACCACCTTATACCTATTTGGAAGTGCACTGCTGGGATTTAATGAGTTGGACCATACTGAGTTATTTTCAACATCCTGTATGTAGAAGAACATGCCTGAATTATTAAGTATGCTGTCTTCTCTCCACCTGGTAACTGCCATATCCCGGTATTTGCTGAAGCCTGAGCCGTTGTCCGTTACCATCACAGAATAATCGCCATTAGAAAGCATATGCACTTCCGGCAGTATATTGTTGTTCAAGCCAAGGACCTTTGTATACTCAATATCATCCTTTATCGCTTCATCGAAGGGTTCTATCTTCTCCTTGTAATCCTTTGCAAATATCACCTTTGAAGGTATCTTTTCCTGCATAAGTATATCCACTGCCTTTATCACCGGCACTTCGTGGAACCTTTCCTGCATGACATAGTTGTTGATTATGTTGTTGAGTGCCATAAAGCTCATACCCTGGTGATGCGCCATGAAGCTTCTTACGATGCTGCTTTTCTTCCCTTTACCCAATCTTTCGGGAGTATAATCTATAGCCTCATAAAACCCATAGGGGCTATCCAATCCTTCCTCCTTAAGCAGCAATATATTCTTAACTGCCTCTTGCGGATTTACCAGCAAAGCTAAAACAGTAGCGTAGGGTGCTATAACTGTATCATTTATCAGCCCTCTTTTAAGTCCAAGACTAGGTATGCCGAAGGCCTTATACTGATAGTTCAGCCGTAGGTCAAAGGTATTATAACCTGACTCAGATACGCCCCAGGGTACTTTCCTTTTACGCCCGTAATCCCTCTGGCATCTCACAACGAAGTCGTAGGTCTCGTGAAGAAGCGTATTGGGATAATTCTTCATAATCAGGAGGGGCATGAGGTATTCAAACATGGTACCCGTCCAAGAAAGCAGCCCCTTGTAGCCATTGACTGCAGTCAATGTCCTGTTGAGCATAAACCAATGCTCCTTCTTGACTTCGCCTCTTGCAATTGCTATAAGACTCGCCTGCCTTGCCTCTGATGCCAGCAAATCGTAATACGACCTGGTAAGCTGTTCCTCCTCCTCGTTGTAGCCAATGGAAAAAAGCTTCCGTTTGCTGTCATATAACGGAACAAAGGATATATCGTCAATCAACCTGTCGACTTTTGCAATTAGGCTATCCAGCTGACTACTTATTTCTTCGGTACCTTTGATTATATTTTCCCTGTTTATTTCATTAAGAAAAATGCTTGCAGACTTATGCAGCTTAATACCCCACTTAAGCCTTTTCAAATCGTTCTTCCTGATTATTGCTGAAAGCAGCTCCTGAAAACCAGTCTGCTCCAACCCATCATCCGTTAAAGCTGCATTGAAAAGCTCAGAGGGAAGACTCAACTGCTCATCCTCATGCCCAACCAATATAGAAGCATCCTGCAGTCCAAATACCATGCTCCTATCAACGGAAGGCCTTTTCTTGTACTCAAGCAGTCCCTGCCTCAAAGTCATTAGGTAGGCAATAAAATTTCCGCTGTCTACTGTGGAAATATAGCTGGGTCTTAGTACCTCCAATGTAATGGTGTCGTACCAGTTATACAGGTGTCCTCTCCATTTCTTAAGCTTTTCTATTGTTGTTATTGTATTATTCAACCTTTCAAGCATTTCCATGGTACTAATATAGCCCAGGTCCCTTGCTGCCATAATGGAAACCAAAAGAAGCCCGATATTAGTTGGTGATGTCCTATGGGCTATACCGTTGGGAGGATTCTCCTGGTAATTGTCTGGAGGAAGATAGTTATCCATTGCGCTTACAAAATCCTCAAAAAAGCTCCAGGTTTTGCGAGCAAGGCTTCTTAGCTCCATTACTTCCTTTTCGCTTAAGCTGGCCTTCTCCATATCATTGAATTCACTAACCCAATGCGCTATTGATGGAGCTGCAGCCCATAAAGGTGCTATGACAAACACTGCGATAAAAGCCTCGGGAGCCCTGAATATACACAACAGAATCGCCGCCGCAGCTATTGCAGGGCAAACCCACATGCGCCTCCAATAGCTTATCAAATCATTTTTAAGTGCTAGCTCCATATCAGCAGCTGTAACCCATTCAAGCATCTTTTTCTTTGTAATAAGGACCCTCACCAGTGTTTTTACTATAGCATCCAGCATTATCTGGGCTTGATGAGGAAGAAATATCAAAGTCAGCATTGACTGCATAAATGGTGTCATTAACCTGTCAATAGCTCCATAGCCTACCTTATCATTAAGCTTCTGATTGTAATTCTTAAGCACAACTTCTGCAAAGTTAATAAATATAGGGAATATTGCAGCTATCAATGTAAAGCTGAACCATACTAATGCACTTCCCGGCATCACACTTAAGGCAAGCAGGAAAAGAAATACCTCGCTAGGCGCAACAAGGCTCCTTCTCATATTGTCCAGTATCTTCCACCTGTTTATTGCCGACAGAGGATTCTTTACTATCTCACCTTTTGCATTGTAAACTTTACCAAAGAGCCATTGAAGGAGCTGCCAGTCTCCTCGGGTCCACCTGTGCTGACGCATGGAATGGGCATTGTATCTTGAAGGATATCCGTCAATAAGCTCAATATCGGTGACAAGACCTGTCCTTACATGAGCACCCTCTATAAGGTCATGACTAAGTACCGTATTTTCCGGTATAGCGTTTCTTAGAATACCTTGAAATACTTCAAGATCGTATATGCCTTTGCCTGTAAAAATGCCCTCACTGAAGTAATCCTGATATACATCCGAAACAGCATTGGTATAAATGTCTATACCTCCCTGTCCTGCAAATATTCTTGCGAATCTGGAAGTATTGGCGCTAACTACGTCAACACTTATACGAGGCTGCAACAGTCCATAGCCTTCAGTGACCACCCCCCTGCTTTCATCCACTACAGCCCTGTTAAGAGGGTGTGTTATTGTTCCCAATAGTTTTTTTGCAGTCTCAATGCTTAGTTTTGTATCAGCATCTATTGTAATTACATATTTTACATCTTTAAGTGCATTGATGTCACCCTCAATATGTTCAAAGGTCACTGACTTATTTCCTAATAGCAATTCATTAAATTCATAAAGAGCGCCCCTCTTGCGTTCCCAACCCATCCATCTGTTCTGGGCTTTGCTTAATACTCTTTTCCTATGCAAAAAGAAAAATTTATCCTTCCCGTTCCCATATTTTATATTCAATTCCTTTACTTTCTCACTGGCGGCAGCTATTATTTCTCTATCACCGGAAGCACTTTCCTCCGAATGATCCTTATAATCACCCAGCAGGGCAAAATATAGATTTTCCTCTCTGTTGGCAAGATAATATTCCTCAAGGTTAAGAAGCAGTTTCACTGCAGTGCTTTCCTTGGTTATAAGAGTAGGTACGACAACAACTGCCGTCGCCTCCACCGGGATACCCTCCTGAAGCTCCAGCTTAGGTAAGAAAGTAGGGGGCTTAATATGCACAAGTATCCAATTGACAAAAGAAACCGCAATGTCACTTGCCGGAATCATTACTGCCAAAGCAATGAAAAACAATATCCCATAACCCGTTGCCCCTGCGGTATAGGAATACTTAAGAAGAGAAAGCACTATGAACACTGTAATCGTGAGAATGGAAAAAATGTATAGCGCAGCTGGAGACAGGTCAGACCTTCCGATATGTCCGATCTTCGATAACAGCTGCTCTTTCTCACTCCTGAAAAGGTAGTAGCCTATATGCTTCTCCCCCTCAACAGCGCATTCTATCAATTTCTTTGCTACCTGTATTTCTGATACCTTCTGCTTTTTGGAAAGCTTCTCCACCTCATGGCGGTAGCTGTCTCTGGAAGGAAAGTCCATCCTTGAGTATATGCCGACCGGGTCTTGCCGCAAAATTTGCTCAACCTGGCTCAACTCCTCAAATATGACTTTCCAGTCCAAAGTAGAAATGAATCTCAGGCTGGTAATTGAATTGCCCATTGAAACCTGTCTTGAAGCTTGTTCCTTGTGTTCCAGATGAGTAATGCTTTCTGAGGTGGTATGCTGTTCGGACAACCTTTCATCGATATAATGTATTATTGGTGCAATCTCTATACCCTGCTTCTTGAGCCTGTTGAGCAGATGTTCTCCATAGGAAGGGTTAATGGACTCAAGATGCTTCATGCTTTCCTTGGCAACGGCAAGGAGCTCCTCCGGCTTTCTATCCTTGTATGCAAGGAGCTGTTCCGCAAGTTTCTCAGCCTTATGCCAATGCTGCTGTGATGCCTCAATACTTTCACATACATGTCTAATATGTTCAATAAGTGCCATTCTCACCATCATTGGTATAGCCCACAGCTCACCACTGGAAAGGAGCGAATGAGTCTGATAGGCGGATACAAAGCCTAATAGCTGCTTATCGTCAAATCTGCCATCGGTATGTGAAACCAGCTCCAAAGCAATTGCGTAAACCCTCGGATAACCCTTCAAGGTTCCGGATTTCAGCCTTGGCAGCTGATAGTAATATTTTCTCGAAAGGTTCTGTCTTATTTCCTTTACCTGTTCTTCAACAATATAAAAATTGTCCAGGAGCCATTCAGCGGCAGGGGTAACACTACTCCTGACATTTGAATATTCATTCAAATCCTTGTATACAGAGGTTATCAGCTTGAAGTTCTTATTCATTCTGGCTTCCAGACTAAAATACATCTTGGAGTTCTTTCCCACAGAATGCTTCCGTGCTATTTCCAAAGCATGCCTTTCCAATTCCTCGGCGTTCAGAATGGCATCATATACTTCCGGCTCATCCCTGTCTATGAAATACAAGAGCTTTCTGAGCAGGTATATCATCAAAGCAGCAGCAATAATAAATGCTGCTATATATATGTAGTAAATTTCAAAACCCAATATAATCCTCACCATTCCTTAGTATTCGAAATAATACTTTTGATTCTGTCAGTGAATTCAGCCGCAAGCTCCTTTGCATATTCCTCAGACACTCCTTCTGCATAGATATTGCATACGGGCCTTTCGCTGTCAGGAAGTATGAGAACCCAGCCATCTTCACTGTTTATCCTTACCCCTTCAAAGAGTTCAATCTCTCTATGCTTGTTTTCCTCTATAATTTCCCTGATTACTCTACCTTTATGCTTCCAGTCGCACTTTACCTCATTTTTCTCCATATAAAAGTGGGGAAGCTCATTTACAAGGTCATATAGTATTACAGAATTAGCTGCCATGAAATCCAGAAGGCTGCCTATCCCCCATATGCCATCGAAATTAAGTATATATTGGAACAATGACTCTTCCATACCGACTTTATGCTCAAACATCGCCTTCATAATGTCAGCAGGAGTATTTTTTGTCCTGACAACCTCGATACTGTAGCATTCCGCCATTTTCTCTATGACCCTTGAAGCTGTATGGGGTACTATGAGCCTTTTATCCATTCCTGTCTTAAGGATAATAAGTGAAGTCAAAGCCAGCTGCATATCCTTGTCTAGTATTCTTCCCTTATGATCTATCAATACCGCACTTTCGCCGTCTTCACTCAAAACTACTCCCATGCTTGCTCCATACTTTACTGTCATCTCTGCTATGTGGTTGTTGTATGCATTCTCTCCCATTCCATTTCCTGAATAACTGTGATTTTTACCAATGATGTCGGTTTCCACAGAGCACCCCAGATTTCTGAGGTATGAAGCGGCCAGACCTGCTACCTGCTCTGATATTGAGCCTACCGCCAGCTTCATATTGGAGTCCTTTATCCTGTTGAAATACTTAAGCATATTAGCCCCATTTTGTATATAATAATCATCAAAGTTACTTACCCTTACAATGTCCTTTATTCTATCTGCATTACACCTTTTGAAGTCTTCTCTGACAAAACTGTTTTCAATTTTTCTCTCAGTAGCCCGGTCTATGCTTATGCCTTCCTTGTTTGAGAACTCAATATGCACTTTGTTCTCTTCACTATGATCCATCCATATGTGCACTCCGCCATCTGCCTTATAGAATCTTACAGCAAACCTCATTATAGGCATTACAGCATTTTCAATGCTTATGACCCCTATACCTGTAGACAGCACCCCTGATATTAAAGATTCTCTGACTATTTCAGCGGCATTGGTTCCATCACTGCTTATAACAATTCTTGAATCTGCCTTCAACGTGGAACCGAAGGCTGAGCCCAAGCGTGATGCAAATTCCGGCGTCAGGCTTATATTTACATCACCGTTTACATCCCTGTACCCAAATAGAGTCTTTGATGCCTTTGTCCCCCAGACAAGGTTCTGAGTTACCACCGCATCTGCTTCTACTACCTTTTCTGGCCATATCTTTATATCCGGCTTTATTATTGCTCCCGTTTCCAGAATGGTATTACTTCCAATTACAGTGTTTTCAAAAAGATGCACTCCGCTTCTTATTCTTGCTCCGCTGCAAATAACAGAGCCTCTGCATTGGACATTCCGTCCAACTATCGAGTTATTCCAAATTATGCTTTTCTTTATTGAAGTTGCTTCTCCGATTTCAGTATTATCACCTATAATTGCAGCTTCTATTATTGCCCTGCTTTTAATCCTACAGCCGCATCCAATAAACACAGGGGCTGTCAGTGTGCAGTCGTCAGGGATTATAGTGTTTTCTCCTATCCATATTCCTTCACTAACCTTCCTGTACTTTATATCCGTCCTTACTTTACCCGTCAATATATCAAAGTTGACTTCCTTATAAACCTACAGGTCACCGATATCATTCCAGTAGTCCTTTGTAACATAGCCATACATAGGGATATTGTCATTCAAGAGCTTTGGGAACAAATCCTTGCTGAAGTCGAAGTTGTCACCCTTTTTATAATAGTCAAGGACTTCTGGCTCCAGAATATATATACCGGTATTGATAGTATCGCTGAATACTTCTCCCCAGCTTGGCTTCTCCATGAAGCTTGTAATTTTACCATTTTCATCGGTGATTACAACACCATATTCCAGGGGTACTGATACTCTCTTAAGCACCAAAGTAGCTTTTGAGCTCTTTTCTCTATGGAACTTCACTGCCCTCTCCAAATCTATATCTGTAAGAGCATCACCGCTTATAATTATAAAAGTGTCACTCAGAAAATCCTCTGCATTTTTTACACTTCCCCCGGTTCCAAGTGGGGTATGCTCAATATAGTATTTGAGCTTAATGCCAAAATCCCCACCGTCTCCGAAATAATCGGTTATTACAGCAGGAAAGTATGCCAGTGTAGCTGCAACCTCCGTAATGTTATGTTCTTTCAAAAGCTCTAATGTGTATTCCATCACAGGCTTATTCAACACAGGCACCATTGGTTTTGGTATTCCACATGTAACGGGTCTCAGTCTTGTGCCTTCCCCACCAGCCATTATTACAGCTTTCATTCCGCCACCTCGCAGTCATATATTTCATCCATTGTAAACGGCACTATGCGATATTTTTCCCTAATAGCTGGATTTTATTATGAATAAAGACAAAAAAGGTGAGAAGCTTTCGCTTCCCACCTTTTTTGGGTGTCTGCTATTTTATCATATTTTTCAATATCTCAGGAACTGCATCCATTGCAGTTTTTACCTTGTCCGCATCCTTTATTCCTCCCTGCGCCATGTCAGGTCTTCCGCCGCCGCTTCCTCCAGCAAGCTTTGCAACTTCTTTAATGACATTCCCAGAATGAACTCCCTTGGAAACTGCATCCTTTGATGCCATTGCCAGCAGCACTGTCTTATCCCCATCAAAAGAGGATAAAAATACAAAGGAGGTTCCAAGCTTATCCCTGAGTTTATCTCCCATTTCTCTCAAGCTGTCAACATTCATATTGTCAACCTTTGTTACAATATATCTTACACCCTTCTCCACCTCAGCCTCCGCAACAAGCTCATCCAGCATTCCTACTGCCATTTGCGACTTAAGAAGTTCTATTTCCTTTTCAGCTTCTTTAAGCTGCTTTAATACTGTATCGATTTTCTTCAGGCTTTCGCTTGGATGAGCCTTTAGTTTATCACACAGTTCATTCATCAGCCTTTCTTCTTCCTTCACATATTCGTAAGCCTTTTCTCCGGTAACTGCCTCAATTCTTCTAACTCCTGCAGCTATGCCGCCCTCGCTTATGATTTTGAAGAAGCCTGCCTGGCTGGTAGTCTTGAGGTGAGTGCCGCCGCAAAGCTCAATACTATAATCTCCCATAGTGACTACCCTTACAACATTACCGTATTTCTCACCGAACAATGCCATAGCTCCAAGTTTTTTCGCTTCATCTATCGAGCTTTCCCTTACATTTATGTCCAAGCTGTCAAGAATAGCTCCGTTTACTTCTTTTTCTATCAAATCCAGTTCTTCTTTGGTCATGCCCTTGAAGTGAGAGAAATCGAATCTTAAACGGTCAGGAGTAACAAGGGAGCCCGCCTGCTCTACATGTGTCCCTAGGTACTTCCTCAATGCCTTTTGCAGCAGATGTGTTGTTGAATGGTTTCTTGCTATAGCCATTCTTCTCCTGCTATCAATTTCTGCAATGCAGGAATCACCTACTTTAACCTGCCCGCTGACCACCTTGCAAACATGTGCAGATCTGTCTCCTGTAACCTTCTTGCAATCCTTAACCTCCAACTCAAAGCCTTCACCAAATATTCTGCCGGTATCAGCAGACTGACCGCCGCTTTCTGCATAGAAAGGAGTAATATCAAGTATTACATTTATTTCTTCCCCTTCCTTTGCCGAGTCAGCAAGTCCATTCTCACTTACTATGGCTTTGACTGCAGCTTTTGCAGTACTATTCTCATAGCCTACAAATTTGGTCTTTATGCTCCAGTCGATTTTTGCGTATACGTCTTCCTTCCAGCTTTCTGCGCTGCTGTCAGATCTTGCAGCCCTTGCTCTTTGCCTCTGGCTTTGCATTTCCTTCTGGAAGGTTTCTTCATCAACCGTTAAACCTTGTTCCTCCAGTACGTCTCTAGTCAAGTCAAAGGGAAAACCGTATGTGTCGTAAAGTCTGAAGGCATTCTCCCCGGACAGCTTGTCGCTATTAGTCAGCTTCAATTCGTCTATATAGCCCTGCAGGATTGAAAGTCCCTGATCCAATGTCTCATAAAACCTGTCTTCTTCTATGCTTATGATGTTCAGTATATAATCCTTCTTTTCCCTTAGCTCTGTATAAGCATCTCCACTAACTTCTATAACCTTCAAAGCCAAGCTGCTCAAGAATGGATCGGTAAGCCCAAGAAGTCTTCCATGTCTTGCAGCTCTTCTGAGAAGTCTGCGAAGCACATATCCTCTTCCTTCATTGCTGGGAAGTATTCCATCGGATATCATGAAGGTTACCCCTCTAATATGGTCGGTAATTACTCTTATGGATACATCCTTTTTGGCATCCTTGCCATATTCCACACCTGTGAGTCTGCAGATGCTGTCCAATATATATTTTATAGTATCAACCTCAAATATATTGTCAACCTCCTGCATTACTGCAGCCATACGCTCCAGCCCCATGCCGGTATCTATATTGGGCTTCGCCAGCTTATTGTAATTGCCTTCTTCATCTCTGTCAAACTGTGTAAATACAAGATTCCAGAATTCTATATACCTGTCACAGTCACAGCCCAGCTTGCAGTCTTCCTTACCGCAGCCCTTATCGGGTCCTCTATCAAAATATATCTCAGAACAAGGCCCACAGGGGCCAATGCCTATTTCCCAAAAGTTATCTTCCTTGCCCATTCTCACAATCCTGTCCTTGGGCAATCCTATCTTGTTGTGCCAGATGTCAAAGGCTTCATCGTCATCCAGATATATAGTCACCCAAAGTCTGTCTACCGGCAGCTTGAATACCTCAGTACATAGCTCCCAGCCCCAGGCTATAGCCTCTTCCTTGAAGTATTCTCCAAAGGAGAAGTTACCCAGCATTTCAAAAAAGGTTCCGTGTCTTGCGGTCTTTCCAACCCTCTCTATATCCGGGGTTCTGATGCACTTCTGACAGGTGGTGACCCTTAAGCTTGGAGGTACGGCCTGCCCTGTAAAAAACGGCTTTAACGGCGCCATGCCTGAGTTTATGATAAGCAAGCTCTTATCACTCTGTGGGACAAGAGATGCGCTTTTCATCCTCAAGTGTCCCTTGCTTTCAAAAAAGCTTTGAAATCTTTCTCTGACTTCATTTACTCCAAGTTTTTCCATAATAATCCTCCTATGTAGTGATACTAGTGCCTCGTAAAGTATATCCCTTCTAGAGCATGCGAGGCACCAAACAGATGAAGTGCCTTTTTAACACCTGAATAGCAAGAAATCTGTGGTGTTAAAAAGCACTAGATAAAAAAATAAACTCTCCATCCCGGTTAGGGACGAAGAGATCTTCGCGGTACCACCCTAGTTGCCTATATAGGCCACTTTATTGGCTATTGCCATGCAGTATAACGCCTGCAGCGTCTTATAGAAGCTCAGCAGCAGCTTCAACAGCTTATCCGGGGGATTTTCACCAGCCATCCCTTCTCTGCAAATGCTGCAATATAATTCAGCATATCGGAAATCAGTCTGTCTACTCCTCTGCATCTACGCATTATGAATTTATATAAAATTATATATTAGCTTGGCAGCTTTGTCAATAATTCACATTAACAGTTATACTCCCTGCTTATCTCTCAATACATGCCTCAAGGTAAGCTTAATAGCTGCCAGAACTGGAACAGCCATGATAAGCCCTATTACACCCAAAAGCTTGCCCCCCACTATAAGGGACATTATTACATAGACAGGATGTATTCCTACGCTTTTCCCAATTATTCTTGGTGTCAGAAATCCGCTCTCTATCTGTTGTATGAGAATAAATGCCCCTGCTGCATATAATGCCTTGCCGGTTGAGTCCAGTAGTGCAAATAGAATTGTTGGTACTATTCCTATAAAGGGTCCGAAGTATGGTATTATATTTGCAATCCCCGCAAATATGCCAAGTATAAAGGCATATTTAACCTGTATCAAAATGAGTGCTATTGTCGTAAACACACCTACAAAGCTGCCAACAATTATTTGTCCTCTTATATATTTACCAAAAACATTATCAATATCCCTTAGAAGCACTATAAATTTCATGCGTTTTGCCTTAGGCAGCAGGAGAATGAACTGATTCTTGAAGTATTCGCTATCCTTCAGCATATAAAAGGCAATTACCGGGACAATTACTATATTGAAAAGCTGTGAAAAAGCATCAATGATACCGTTGGCTATATTCTGCAGCAAGGTGAGGATCATACTTTGAAGCATATAAATGTTTTCATCCAGCACCTCCTTAAAGCTCTCAGGAAGTCCGCTGTTCACATAACCATCCTGGAACCTTTTTAAAAGCTCCTGCATCTGACTTGAGTATTGAGGTATATTTAAAGCGAGTACGCTTATTTCCTTTATAAGCTTTGGCACTAACAAAAGAGACAGCAGCAGTATGATTGCTATAAAAGTCAAGTAGACTATAAGCACACCGAATATTCTTCTTATTCCTTTCTTTTCAAAGACTTTTACTATAGGATTAAGCAGATATGAGATGACTGCCGCAATTATAAAAGGCTTCAATACAGTGCCGATAGTAATTCTATATTTCAACACTATGAAAACCATTACCGCTATTATAAGTATATTTACTAGTTTTATATTGACCTTCTTTGAACCCCAAATATTATTCATACAGCTCATCCTATAAAAATATTGATTATTACTTATTTATTTATGATTCATATGCCTTTAAGATACCAAGTAATTACTTATTAAGTCCACATTGACTACTATAATCTTTGATTACAATATTTTTGTCGGAAAGTGTGTATCCGCATTCCAATTCTATAATGTGCCTACCCCTTAGGAGGTCGTCTATGTACCCCTCCGAAAGCTCATATGCTTTTATAATCCCGCTGTTTGTATCAAAAATCAAGTCCCTTATTATTCCCAAAGTCTCGCCTCTTGAGCTAAGTACGATCTTTCCCAATATACTTTTATAGCTTTGAAAACGCCTGTATTTCATACTTAATCCTCTTAGGCTTATCTGATCAATTCTACCTATTACTGCTACGCTGTTCTGGGTGATTGCAGCTACATTCCTGAAGGGAATCGCCTCTAAAGTTCTTCTTAAAAGTCTTTCTTTGCATACCAGGGCATATACCCTGCTCTCTCGCATATCAATGATTACATCTCTAATTGTGCAAAGTCTTTGCGCTGAAATGCTTTCAATCACTGGCAAATCAATTATGTCATTAACCCTGAAAATATTAATCACCTTACTTTCTGGTTCGGGGTTCTAGGTTCGGGGTTCGGGGGGCCCAATTCTCCTCGTACCTAGTACCCAAACGCTCTATAGTCTGACACTCATACTATTATAGCTTTTGCAAATTATTAAATATGATTAAAGAAAGTGATTAGTATATTAAAGAAAAAAGACCGTAATTCGGTCTTTCTCACTTTTTCTGGTTGTCATACTGGTTAAACAGCTCTCTTAAGTTGTGTGCCATTACGCCTTGCTCCTCAGCAAACTTCTTGAAGGTTCCTGACACTTTCCCATCATCTATATTCTTTGAATACATTTCAAAGTCCCTGACCAGCTCCATGGTATTATTCCATGCTCTCTGGAGACAATCCCTGGTATTCATCATGTTGTTGCTGTCTAAGCTTTTCTTATCCATTCTAACACCTCCGCAGCTTTTGTTCTGTCATTATTTTAGCTAAATCAGCCAATTTTATTCACAATACTAAATTTAATATAATAAAGCATTAAGTAATTCATGTTCTATATGTTTCGCACTAAATCCATTACATGATGTGCCCTGTAAAAGTATTCGTTTATAGCCGCAGGGCACAACATCAAGGAAGTGCATTATTAACATTTTGAATTAGCTAGAAATCAGTGATGTTAATAAGCACTTGTTCAATAGTGCGAAACATTTTCATTGATGTCATAAATCGCTTCTATTTAATGTAATCTTCATAGTGCGATTTATATGGTGACTTCATTAGGACTCCTAACATAATATGAAGTAGACGGTCTGAATAACCCTAAAGGAGGCATTGAATGATGATGCATTATTATTACTCTGTTTACAGCAAGGAATACATACACAAAGGCTTAGTCCTTTATAATTCTATGAAAAGGCATGACAAGGATTTTACATTCTTTCTTATCTGTTTAGACGTTGAAACAAAGTTGTTGCTCGAAAGAATGAACCTGGACAAAATCATTTTGATAAGTGTAAAGGACATAGAAGCCTATGATTGTGAAATTTTAAAGGTAAAAGACTGGCATCAGGATAAGTCGTATACATGGCTTGTCAAAGCCATTGGTGCCATGTATATTTTTGATTCATATAATGAGCCGGATCACCTTTTGTGGCTAGATGGAGACACGCAGCTTCTAGCTGACCCTCAAGCAATATATGACGATTGGGGCAGCTATTCAATCCTTCTTTCAGAAGAAAAATTCACTGACAAATATTTTATTTACAGTGAATTATATGGTTATTATAACACTGGCCTACTGGGTTTCAAAAAAGACACCAATGGGATAGAATGTCTCAAATACTACAGAGAAAAACTTCTTGTCTGTAATTTCGACGACTATAAGGGAAGCTGGAATGACCAGCTTTATGTTACAGATTGGCCCCAAAGGTTTAATAATGTAGGTGTGGTGAGAAATATAGGTATTAATATGACACCTTTTATAACTTACTACCGTAATAATATTGAAAAGGGTTGGCTTATAAGCAGAAAGGGCGATGAGTTTTTCCTTCACGATAATAAAATTGTACTATACCATTTCATGGCTCTAAAATATATTAACAGCAGTGAATATGACTTATGCAACTATGTCATGGATTTTAACGATGAGACAATAAAGCATGTTTATATGCAGTATTTGACGGAATGCAACGAGGCGGTGAAACAGATCAAGGCTTTGGACAATAATTTTATTCAACCTGGCAGAACGACGGGCAGGTTTATAAGGAATTATTTCAATATTACAGCCAATATAAATGAGTCGACATTCAATATATGTACCGTTGTCAATGAAGGAAGTCTTGCAAAATCCATAGCATTGTATTCATCCCTGTCAAGCTGCTGCGGGAGTTTTCGCATTTGGATATGCTGTACCGATGACAGATCCAATGAGCTTCTTTCCTTAATGAACCTTGATAGAGCTATTATTATAGATATCAAAAATTTGGGGTATTCAAATGACAAAGCAAACATAGTAACGGAAAACCACCCGGATGCAAATAACTTTACTTTAATAAAGCCTTTGCTTATTTATTACATTTTGAAGAATAACTACAATATAGAATGCTTGCTATATGCTGATGCTAACTTTTTCTTCTATTCAGACCCAAAGAATGTATTCCAAAAATACAAGAGTTCCATAACAATCTTTGAAGAAGCTAATAATGAGAAGAAGTTAGAAATTTACAGCTGCTACAACTCAAAACTAATGTTTTTCAGAAGAACAGAAAAGACTTTTAAATGGCTTTTATGCTTACTCGACGAAAGTAAACAACAAGATAAGAAAATTAAGCTTAATTGGCATAATAAACGCTTATCTGATATTAAATCGGTCAATGGAGCTTATTTATATACTTCATTGAATCAAATAAAAGGCTCTATGTTGTCAATTCGGAAAAACAAGTTATATAATGGGCGCAAAAAGCTATTAATTATTGATTTTTGGGACATTGTAATTTCTGAAAATATAATAAGTCAGCTGGATACTCAAATCAGAAGTAATGTTGACCCAGTGATTTCCAAAGGAATCTGCGAGCCATATGCAGCTGCTTTAGAAGATGCGCTTAACAGAATAAGACTCCTGTCAAGTAACATTTGATGTTAGAAAGGTTAAATTATTGAGTACAATAGGGAAGGAGCTTTTCAAGTGTATAACTATTATTGTACTATATGCAGTATGGAATACTGCTATCAGGGCTTGGTGCTTTATAAGTCCCTTGTCAGACATGATAAGAATTTTAAGCTCTTTATAATATGCCTGGATAATAAAATGGTTCAATTCTTGGATAATCTACAGCAAAGTAATCTGGTTCCAATAGATGTTCGTGATATTGAAGAAGCTTATGAAGAACTCTTAGAGATAAAACAGGTGAGAGATAAGCGTGAATATGCATGGACATTAAAACCATCTATAGTTTTGTATCTATTTGAAAACTTCGATTATGTCGACCATGTTCTCTGGCTGGACAGCGATATGCAATTTTTATGCAGTCCAGAACCTTTGTATGATGAGTGGAGCGACTTGTCAATCTTGCTTTCAGAACAGTACTATACAGATGCATACGAATATCTGGTCAGTGGATATGGCAAATTTCAGGCAGGATTCATTGGCTTTAGAAGGAACGAGGACGGAATTGAGTGCCTCCGATGGTGGCAGGAGAGATGCATAGAATGGTGCTCTGATAAAGCTGATAATGGGAGATGGGCAGACCAGAAATATTTGGATGAATTTCCTCAAAGATTCAAAGGTGTAGGTATTGTTAATAATTTAGGCATCAATCTTACTCCATTTACTATTTATAGAGTTAATACTGAACAGGGAAAAGCAGTAATGAAAAAAAACGATGGCCTTTATATTGATGATGTTCGAATCATTCTATATCATTATTATGGTTTAAGATTCTATAATCACAATGAGTATGACCTATCCTGCTATTGGATGATGTTCGATGAGGAAACAATTAAGTTGGTCTATTTGCCTTATATAAAGGAATGCCAAGAGGAAGTATGTAAAATCCAAGATTTTGACAGACTCAAATTTCAGCTGAAGGGTATATGCGAAAATCAGATAGTCAATTATTTTAATCTAGATAGAACTTACAGAGTGCTAAATTATGATATATGTATAATAGCCGGCAAGTGGGATTTGATTAAATGTATGGCTCTTTATTACTCTATAGCTCAAAATTCTAAAAGAGTCCATATATGGATATGTTGTATTGATGACTTTTCATTCTCTACCCTGAATAATGCAGAGCTTGACAATGTTACCATTATTAAATCCAAGATCTTTGAGACAAAAGAACTGCTGGAGCTCAAGAAAACCTGTGATGAAAAAGAATACACTTCTATTTTAAGAGCACATTACCTTTATTTTATACTTAAAAATAACTTTTCAGTCAATAACTTACTTTATGTAGGTACTGATATTTACTTCTACAAAAGCCCGGTACACTTGCTGAAGGAATTTGAGAATGGGTCTATTTTTCTATACCGGCAGTCTAAAACTAATGAAAACAGTGAAAGCAACTATAAAACTGATTTAATAGGATTTAAAAGAGATAAAAACACCCTCGAGTGTCTTATAAGCTGGAAGGATAAAAGTATTGGATGGCACCTTGAAAAAACAAGCGGCAATGAATACCCTGAAGGGAGTTATATCAATACCTGGCCTTCATGCATGAGGGGCGTGAGGGTATTGGAAAACAAATATGTAAATGCAGAGCCTCAGGCTTCAATATATCATAGAATTGTCCGTATCGAAAATAAATTAAAGTACATCAGTAAAACATTAATACTCTTAAACTTTTATGGTTATAGATTGGATTATAATAGTGTTATAAACGCTGAAGGTCTAGAGGATATTTACAAAAATAAACCTATTAATACAACGCTGCAAAATAAGCATAAGGAGTCTGTAAAACGAGCAGTACTTACAATCAGAAAATTCAAAGGCATTATTGACAATCAATAATGCCTTCGAAAAATCAACCTATCTTTCAATGGTTCCTCCGCCAACCAGAATATCATCCTGGTAGAACACGACTGCTTGCCCCGGAGTTATTGCCCTCTGGGGTTCTTCAAATATGACCCTGACTCTTTCATCATCCACAGGGATTACCTTTGCAGCAGCTTCTTTTGCACTGTACCGTATCTTAGCCTTCACATCAATAGGTCCTTCAAGCTTTTCAAATGTAATGAAATTCATCTGAGCTGCAATTAATTCCATACTGAACACTTCCCTCTCATCACCAAGGATCACAAGGTTTTTCTCAGGTATTATTTCAACTACATACATTGGCTTACCCAAAGCTATTCCCAAGCCCTTCCGCTGTCCCACGGTATAATGAGCTATACCCTTATGGGTGCCAAGTCTTCTTCCCTGTGAATCCACGAAAAATCCCGGCTTGATTTCATCGCCTCTTCTTTCACTTATGAACCTGCCGTAATTGTTATCCTCTACGAAACATATTTCCTGGCTCTCCGGCTTGTTTGCCGTTCTTAGGTCCAGTTCCCTTGCTATTTCCCTGACTTGTTCCTTGTTGTAGTCTCCAAGGGGCATTAGTATATGGCTGAGCTGATCCTGAGTCAGGTTATACAGCACATAGGTCTGGTCCTTCTGGGGAGTGGCCGATTTTTTGATGATGTGCCTTTTGTAGCCCTCATCATACATAATTCTTGCATAATGTCCCGTAGCTACATATTCAGCCTCCAAAGCCAAAGAGCGCTCAAGCAATGCATCGAATTTGATAAATTTATTGCAGGCAATGCAAGGATTAGGAGTCCTTCCCAGCAAATACTCGTCAACGAAATAATCAATAACCATTTTTTCGAATATTTGTTTGAAGTTCATAACGTAAAAGGGTATGTCAAGTTTATCGCATACCCTTCTGGCATCTTCTACAGCAGATAGTGAGCAGCAACCGCCCTCCCGCTCTATGGCTTCCTTGTTCTTATCCTGCCAAATCTGCATTGTGACTCCTATCACATCATAACCTTCCTGCTTTAAAAGATATGCAGCGATAGAGCTGTCAACCCCGCCGCTCATACCTATGACAACACGTTTCTTCATTAGCTTTCAACTCCTAAGGGTTCTCATTGCTTAAAGCTCTTTCCCCTGCTTTTTCATGTAGTCTTCTATTGCAGCCTTTACAGCCTCTTCTGCAAGCACAGAGCAGTGTATCTTCGCCGGCGGCAGCCCGTCCAAAGCCTCAATCACAGCTTTGTTAGTCAACTGAAGGGCTTCTTCCAGAGTCTTGCCCTTTATCATTTCAGTTGCAATACTGCTGGTGGCTATTGCAGCACCACAGCCGAAGGTCTTGAATTTTACATCCTTTATTATGTTGTCTTCTATCTGGAGATATATCTTCATTATATCTCCGCACTTGGCATTACCTACTTCACCTACGCCATCGGCATTGACTATTTCGCCTACATTCTTTGGACATGAAAAATGTTCCATCACTTTTTCGCTATACATTAGTATTTCCCCCTTTAACCTTCTCATACAATGGTGACATTTGCCTCAATCTATCTACAATTTCCGGCAGTACTTCCATAACATAATCTATATCTGCTTCTGTATTTACATCTCCAATAGACAGCCTAAGAGATCCATGAGCTATTTCATGAGGCAGACCAATTGCCAAGAGCACATGTGACGGATCAAGAGAACCCGAGGTACATGCTGAACCGCTGGAACCGGCTATCCCTTTCATATCCAGATTTAGAAGAAGTGCTTCTCCTTCAACATACCGAAAACAAAAGTTGGTATTGCCCGGCAGTCTATCAATCGGATGTCCGTTCAACCTTGTATAAGGTATCTTCTCCATGACACCTTTTATAAGCTTATCTCTCAGAGCTGTTATCCTGCTGCTGTGCTCTTCAAGGTTATTTGTTGCAATCTCAATAGCTTTTGCAAGTCCTATAATACCCGGTGTGTTTTCTGTTCCTGCCCTTCTTCCTCTTTCCTGTGCGCCTCCGTGAACAAAGCTTAAAAGCTTCACTCCCTTCCTCACATAAAGAGCACCTATTCCTTTAGGACCATAAAACTTGTGTGCTGAGAGTGAGAGCATATCTATGTTCTGTTCCTTAACATCTATCTTCACGCTTCCTACTGCCTGCACTGCATCAGTATGGAAGTATATGCCCTTTTCCCTTGCAAGCTTGCCAATGGAAGCTATAGGCTGTATTGTGCCTATTTCATTATTGGCATACATTATTGAAATAAGTATTGTTTTATCAGTTATTGCATTCTTAACATCCTCAACACTTACCATTCCATACTCGTCTACAGGCAGGTATGTAACTTCAAACCCTTCCTTCTCCAAGTATTCACAGGTGTGCAAAAGCGCATGATGCTCAATATTGCTGGTTATAATATGATTGCCCTTGCTTCTGTTGGCAAAGGCTGCACCCTTAACCGCCCAATTGTCTGCTTCAGAACCTCCTGCTGTAAAGTAGATTTCCTCCGGAAGAGCGCCCAACGCTTTTGCAACCTTCTCCCTGGCTATATCAATATGCTTTCGCACATCTCTTCCAAACTTATGTATACTGGAAGGATTGCCGAAATGCTCAGTAAAGAATGGAAGCATTTCCTCCAACACTTCTTTTTTTGTATAGGTTGTAGCTGCATGGTCCAAGTAAATAGCCTTATTACCGTTCATTTTGCTTCTCTCCTTCTTTTCTCTGTTTAAGCTTATAATAGTCATTTACCATATCGTTTAATGTAATAGAATCAACCACATTATTAATACTTTCCATTATTTTTTCCCAAATCACCCTCGTTACACAGTATTCAGCCTTTGCGCACTCCGGCTCATCATCTATGACGCATTCCGAAGGAGCTAGCGGACCTTCAAGTACCCTGATTATTTCTCCTACTGTGATTTCTTCAGGTTTCCTAATTAGCTCATATCCCCCTTGAGCGCCTCTCACACTGGTTACAAGGCCTGCCTTTTTAAGATGGGCTATAAGCTGCTCCAAATAGGTTTCCGAAAGCTGCTGCTTTTGAGCCACCTCTTTTAAAGACATCGGCCCTGTGCCGTAGTTTAAGGCAAACTCATACATCATTTTAAGTCCATATCTTCCTTTAGTTGATAGTATCATGTTACCAGCTCCTTATCAATTCCTACCTATTAAGTCGGATTTCATTTTTAGGTTACCATAGCATAAAAATATTGTCAATATTAAATTCTACTTTTTTAGTCGGAATTAACTATATTATTTTACATGTTTAAAATTATATGTATAAAATTAAAAGGTGCGGACCAAGCCGCACCTCTTTATATAAATTGCTCCCCAATATATCACTATACTGAAAAGCAACAATTATTCTTTTGAACTTTCTTTTGTACGCAAATCCATAGTATATACTATGCAACAGTGGCTAAAATGTTAATGCCGACATTTGCTAAGATAAGCCAATACCTATATATTTTATGCCTGCTTCAAGGATTTTATTCTTGTTAAGAGCCCTGCAGCCATCAAACAATATAGCTGTCATTAAGGGCTGGTAGGAGCCTTCATTCAGCAGCTCCACGTACTCTTGCCATGGTGTCATCAGCACTACTGCATCAAAGCTTGAAGCCTCACTCATATAGTCTTCCGAATAATTCAAACCTTCTTTTTCTCCAAGTACTTCCCTGGCATTTGCAATTGCCATAGGATCTGTAACACTTACCATTGCTTTTTTTTCAACAAGAAGCTTTACAAGTCCTATAGCCGGAGATTCCCTTATATCATCGCTGTTCTGCTTGAAAGAAAGCCCCAGGACCAATATCCTGCTACCTTCGATTTTTCCTAGCTCACTTTCTATCTTATCTATGATTTTAATAACCTGCTTTTCATTAATTTCTGTTGTAGCCCTTAGTAGCTCTGGTATATACCCCTTCTGCTCCGAAAAGGCTATCAGCGCTTTGACATCCTTGGGAAAACAGCTTCCTCCATATCCGCGACCAGCCTTTAGGTATTTCAATATGTCCGGTCTGACGAGCTTTCCGTCTATTTTGGGACTAAGTCTTTTATCCAGAGATACCCCATAAAGCACCTCTTCTACATCCATGCTCCCTACCACTTCTGATATTGCTGCAATCTCATTGGAATATGAAATCAGCATGGCCAAAAGTGAATTGGAGGCATATTTAATAAGCTCGGCAGTCCTTAAGCTTACTCTTATTATTGGTGCTTCAAAATAATTCTCATACACTTTCCGGAATACTTCGAAACTCTTGTCATCGTATGCCCCTATCACAATCCTGTCAGGGTACAGGAAGTCCATCAGCGCTTCTCCTTCCCGCAAAAACTCAGGATTCATGACAAGACCGAATTCTCCTGCTTTCTTCCCTGATTCCAGCTCTAAAATATTCTTTACAAAGGTATCCGTTGTTGTCGGTATTACTGTGCTTTTGATGCAAACAACGTGATAAGCTTCCTTTTCCTTCAAAAGTCTTCCTATATCCTGTGAAACCTTTTCAATATAGCTAAGATCTATATCCTCATCTTTATATGGGGTACCTACGGCAATTATGGATATTTCGCTGTTATTAACCGCATGCTTCAAATCAACGGTTGCTGAAAGCTTCCCCGACGTCACAGCTTCCTTAATGTACTCCGAAAGATAAGGCTCATATATTGTTGCCTTTGAACTGTTTATACTTTCAACAACAGAACTCCGGCTGTCCACACATATTACCTCATGCCCCTTGCTTGCCAAGCATACACCGCTTACCAAGCCTACATAACCAGTTCCTATAATTGATATTCTCATCTTTTTTTCTCCTTATAGCCCCAGATAAAAACATTCCGTAATTTCACTGTCAATCGCTTCGATTTCTTTTATAGCTTTTCTAATTGCACTGCTATAGACACTACAAACTATGCAAGGGATTTCAACTCCATATGCAACAACGGAACTGTTAATCCTTTTCATGCGAAATCCGCTAAAATGGTAGAAAATCAGTCGGTTCCTGCCTACATATATGTTTCCATCCTTTATATCAAGGTCATATTTATAGTAATTCCACGTAGCCACGTTTGCTCCGGGCAAATCCAGGTATAAAACTCCTTTATACCTGGCTCTCATAAAATCCAGATATCCTTGGTCGGCAAACCTTCCATTATCGTTACGGGAATAGCACCACTCCAGACATTTATCCTTCCACCATTTCAATGCTTCATAAGCTTGAGTGCCCCTCATAAAGGCCACAAAGCCTCCATTAGCCTTCCTGTTTACCTTATGAGTAGTCAGAAGAACAGACCAAATTCCACTTCTTCTAAAAAGCCTTATGGGGTTGTCAAAGAAAAAGAGGTCCGAATCAAGATAAGCAAAAATGCTGCAGTCCTTACAGCTTTCATAAAGATGAAGCAGCAGTACAGGCTTCAAGGTCCAGCAATATTCGCTGGAATTCCTTTGTTCCTTCAATTCTTTTAATTCGGCATCCTCCAGCTGCTCAGCAGAAATAATTGTAACCTCAGGCAGCTTCAAAGCTTCAAGGACTCCCTTAGACTCCTCGTCAACTGCAAGGATAACCAAAGCTGCTTCGGGCATAAAATGCTTTAAGGAATGATACATGGCAACACATTGATGCAGTCTGTATTTCGATGTTATTGTGCAAAACAATATTTCCATTGCTTATTCACCTACTTTATCTATGATATCCCTAAGATGCTTTCGATGGTCCCCCAGTTTGCGTCCATATCCTGCAAATCCTTACTGGTATCCACTGCCTGCCAGAAGCCTTTGTGCTCATATACCGCAAGCTGACCTTCAGAGGCAAGCTTGGCAAGTGGCTCCTTTTCAAGAACACACTGATCATCACTCAGGTAGTCAAAAACTGCTGTATTAAATACAAAGAAACCTCCGTTTATCAGACCTTCGAGTTCTGTTTTTTCTGCAAAGGATGTTGCAAGGCCGTCCCGAGCTTTTAATACTCCATACTGGCTCTTTTTCTGTATTCCTGTTAAAGTGGCTATTACCCCCATCTTCTGATGATACTTGAGGAGTTCTCCAATATTGACATCACAAAGGCCATCCCCATAGGTCAAAAGGAAGGTATCATCCTCTATAAAGGGTTGTATCCTTTTTATTCGCCCGCCTGTCATTGTATCTACTCCGGTATCAATAAACGTTATTCTCCATTTTTCCGTTTTTTTCAATAGGTATATTTTATTCTCATTACAGCTGAAGTCTAGAATAAAATCATTCTGCAGCCAGTCATAGTTCATAAAGTATTCCTTTATTTTCTCTCCCTTATAACCCAAAGGCAGTATAAAATCATTACAGCCATACTTGCTATATATTTTCATTATCTGCCACAGTATAGGCTTACCTCCGACTATTGCAAGAGGCTTGGGAATATGCTCCGTTACCTCCCTCATTCTCATTCCGTATCCTCCGCATAGTATCACTACCTTCAAAATATCACCCCCTGCTTTCCTGGAATTTGTCCTAATTCAACTTATGCAATCACATTCTGCTTTGCCACCTTTCCTGGTCCTTCGAATATGCAAAAAAAATTTCAATACATATTTATGTATTGAAATTCCATATAAATGATACTGTCATTTATTAATATAGCAGCTGATAGCTAAAGGTATCAGTATCCTCAGAGTCATATAGCTTGGACGCGGCAGCAAGTATCACAAGATCTTCATCCTCGTCGTTTCTAAACCCATGTGCAACATTCTCCGGTACTTTAATTACAATATTGTCTCCTGCCGAAACTGTAAGTATCTCGGCTTCTCCCTCCTCGACATCCTTAAGTGCTATTATTGCAGTCCCTTTTATTACAGTAAAAAACTCTACATTCTGCCTGTGGTAATGATTACCCCTTACAGAGCCTTTTTTTGTATGCAGCACATATATTTCTTCAATAGACTTTTCAGTACTTAGCATCGTTTTTATAAAAACCTTCTTTAGCTCGCCCCTTATATCTTTGTAGGGATTTATTTTAGTAATTTCATATTTATTTGCCATATAAACCTTCCTACGCTATAAATTATAGTTCTGCATGTACCATTGAAAAATCCTCTTAAGACCTGTTTTAATATCCACCTTCGGATAATAGTTCAAGTAAGTCTTTGCCTTGGTCAAATCAGGACACCTTCTTTTCGGATTATCTGTCAGGTACTCCTTTTCATCACTCTTCTTAAGTTTAACTTCAACATTCCCGACAATCTCTGCTATCAGCTCCGCAAGGCCCTTCATGCTTATTTCTGTCTGGTCATTGCCTATATTGAAGGACTCCCCATTGAACTCCGACAGTAATGCAAGCATAAAGCCTTTTATTGCATCACTTACATAGCAAAAGCTTCTGGTGGGAGAACCATCGCTTAATATCTCTATCTTATGTCTATTAATGGCGTCGTTGAAAAAATCAGGTATCACTCTGCGGTCATCCAGTTTCAAGCCAGGGCCATAAACATTGAAGGGTCTTGCTATCTTTATGGGCACCCTGTATTCTTTATAATAGTTGACAGACATAGTTTCGCCCATTCTTTTGGATTCATCATAGCATGCCCTTGGCCCTGTGCAGGATACATTCCCGTTATAGTCCTCTCTTGTAGGTATATGGGCTGCATCAGGATCCCCGTATATTTCACTGCTGGACAAGTTTAGAAAACTCTTTATGTTCTTTTTCATGCCCAGCTCAACAAGATTTTTAAGCCCAAGCACATTGGTCTCAAAGGTCTTAATTGGATACTTCCTGTAAAAAGTAGGGGAAGCTATGCTCGCTGCATGTATGATATAATCCACATCATTATTCAGCTCTAAAGGTTTCGAAATGTCTGCGTCTACTATTATAAAGTTATCATTACCTAAAAGGTGCTTTAACCTTTCCGGTACACCTGTAATAAAGTTGTCTATACATATGACAGTAGCAGGTTCTATGAAAATGTTATCATTGCAATATTTCAGCAAATCCATAAAATATGAGCCAAGAAACCCACCTCCACCGCTAATGAGAAAGCTGCTGCCTTCCAAGGTTTTTAACTTTCCATCCATTTCAAGGAAAATATCCCTTACATCCTCCTGGATTATTTTATTGAGACTCACCTTTTACCTCCCCTTCACACTGTACTTATCGTAATTTGCTCTAAACCACTCAATGGTTCTGTCTATACCTTCAGAAAGGCTTACCCTTGGACTCCACCCCAACATATTCGTTATTTTACTTATATCCGGCTGCGGACTCCACAAATCGTTTTTCCTATACTCTACCGAGCCGTATTTGATATCACTTTTACAGCCTGTTCTCTCCACTATCAATTTCACAAAATGCTTAAGCTGATATGCATTTCCGCTTCCAATATTGAATATTTCATTTTCTGCCTTTTCATTTGCTGCAGCCACTAGAAATCCGTCTATAATATTATCTATATAGCAGTAATCTCTATATTGTTCACAGGGGGACAATTCAATGCTCTTCCCACCAAGAACCGATAAGATAACATGGGGAAAGAATTTATGGCTTCCTTCGTTTTCTCCAAAAACACCGAAGGGTATTATAGTGACAATACTTATATCATTTTCACCGGCAATCTGATGTGCAATTATTGTTGCTGCCCCCTTGGTGCTTCCATAAATGTTTGAAGGGGTATAATATTCTGTTTCCGGTATAGGCATTGTCTTATTGCCATATTGCATGCTTGTTCCCGTATTTATGAATTTCTCACAGCCGACAGCAATGACTGAATTGAGCAAATTTATTGTTCCAATAATATTTGTATCTGCTGCGATTATATAATCCTTCTGTCTTGAGTCAACTCCGTAAGCCGCCATATGGAATACATAATCAGGCTTTACTTTTCTTATATATTTCTCTACTTCTCCGCCGTCTCTTAAATCTAGCCTGCATATTTCGATATCCTTGCTCACTTTATCCAATCTCCACAGGTCTGATGATTCCCGGACCATAACATGGACCTGTGCCTCCTCCTCAAGCATTCTCATAGTCATATGTGAACCGATAAAACCATTTGCTCCGGTAATAACAGCTTTCTTTTTACTAAAAGACAAACTTTCCATATATGCCTCCAAAAATGATATTTCAGTCAATAAAATCTTTTATGTTTATCAAATTTTTAGAGCTTTCCACAGCCGATATATCATAGAAAAGGGTGTGTACATATTCAAATACTTGTTTTATCCTTTGGATAGCATTATATAAATCTTTAGCATAGGGAAGGTAAATAAGCCTTCTGGCGTTTTCATCCAGCTCCGGATACCTCCACCTCCACATGCCATATTCCCACTCGCTGCAAATAATCAAGCCGCTGAAATGATAGAATATAATATCCTTTCCATTCGCTTGCAACTTTCCTTCATGTTCCCTTATGCTGTGCTCAGTTATATTCCATATTGCAGCATTAGCTCCTACCATACTCTCACGATATACTCCATCAAACCTTTTTCGAAATTCCATCAAATATTTCTGATCACCAAATTTACCGTCTTCAATTTTGTCGTAGCACCAGTCTATGCATTTATCACGCCACCAGCCAAGACACCTTAATGCATTTGAATCTCTCCGGAACCCTATTATTCCCGCATTATACCAGCCCTTCCCGGTATACAGGCATTTAAAATCGGTGTTGAAATTGTGCATTGTCAGCAAAACCGAGAAGCTTTTCAGCCGGGCAAATAGTTTCTCCGGACTGGAAAAAAGGTAAGTATCCGCATCAATATAAAATATTGAATCAATATCTTCATTGTATTTGAATATGTGCAAAATTAAAGGTGCTTTAAGAGTCCAGCAATATTCATGTGTGTACCTGTAGTTTTTGACCGAAAGCAGCTCGCTGTCTTCGATGCTTTCAAGGGTTATCAATGTAGTATCGGAGAGATTAATTTTATTCAATACCTCGTATACCCAGTCATCCATGCAGCAAATCCATAGATGGAAGCTTTCTGCATTTCTCTTTAATGAAAAGTAAAGTGCCAAAGCTTTGGGCAAGTATTCACCTGTAACAATAGTGCAAAAATTATATGAATTGTTATTGTTAATATCATCTATTGAGTAGTAATATGCTGTATAATTAAAGTCAGGTTTTTGTGGATAATAAAAGCTGTCATTATGTTCCTCTATTAGGGCAATTGCTTCACTGCACAGCTTTATATATTGCAAATATATGGCTTTAATAACTTTCTTGGGAAATCTCCAATTCTTATAAAAGCACAGGTCAAATTCCGACTCATTATAAAATTTGAAGCCATAATAGTGGAAAAGCACAACTTTGGAAGCATTTACAAATATATTGCCGGAGCTTTCTGCAATATCATCTCCCTCTTCATCCAACAGCCTTTTGAGTATAAATGGCGTCATATTTATGCCTGCATTTTTAATAACACCGACATTACTGAATAAGCTCGGAATATCGTTGAAATGCATTTGATCACTCCACAAACCTTCCTCATGTTTGTCATAGCACCACTCTATAACCTTTCTTCTCAGCCAATTCAGACATTCAATGGCGTTATCATCCCTCTTAAAACCTAAAAATCCTGTATTATAAACTCCAAAATACCACCTCATGTAATCATAATTACCGGAGTACTTCTCTTCAGTCAGCAATATGGAATAATCTCCCCATTCATCATATATTGGCTGAGGATCAGACAAAAAGGCTGTATCTCCATCCAGCCACACAATATGGTCCAATTCCGGATAGCTTTCAAGCAGATATAGCATTACAGACGGCTTTACTGTCCAGGCGTACTCCTTCTCATTTCTGCCGCTTTTCACTTCAAAAAGCTCCCGGTCTTTAGCTTCAATGCTATCTATGCTTATAATACTTGCTTTATCTAAATCCATCCCGTTGAAAAGCTCCTTCGCTTCCTCATTTAAGCAAATGAGAAAAAAGTGAAAGTCTGCATCATGTTTCTTTATTGATCTGTATAGTGCTAATACCTTATAGGTATAATCCCTGCTGGCTACTGAACAGTAATTATGGCTCAATTTGCTTGCCCCCTTAAGTGTGCATTTTTATGGATATTTCATGTTGATGCCTTGAAAGCTTAATCAGGAAGCCGGTAGTAATTCTTTATATAGCTGCCCTCAGTTGGCTGCGTGAAGCAGAAGCTCTTATCTATTGCACTTAGTTTCCTGTTTATATAAACCGCCTCTTTTATATACGGCAGGTAAATGTCTTTTATCTCCGGTTTGTAGTAAATATCTGTGTAACTGCATAAATCAAATTCTTTCTCATTAAAGTATTTAAAACCATAAAAATGGAAAAGCACTATTCTGTTTTCACCGATGTAAAGCTGCCCCTCTTCTCCAGTCAGCACACTGTTCCATTCCTCTATCAGCCTGTTCATAATAAAAGGGGTAAGGTTAATGCCCGGATTTTTCACTATTCCTATATTAGTAAATCTATTGTCCCAATCACTTACATAAAGCTGGTCGTTCCATCTGTACTGCTCCTTTTCTTCATAATTCCACTCATAAAGCAGCTTATCTCTGAAGTATTTCAGGCATTCAATTGAGTTTTCATCTTTTCTGAAGCCCATAAATCCTGTATTGAAGTAACCATATACGCTGCTTATATAATCATATTTACCGGTAAACCTCTCTTCAGTCAGCAGTACGGAGTAGTTCCCCCACTCCTCGTAAATGGCTTCAGGGCTTGAAAGAAATGCCGTATCTCCGTCAAGCCAGATTATGTGGTCCACCTCGTTGTAATTCTCCAGTATATATAAGGCAGCTATCGGTTTTGCAGCCCATGCATACTGCTTAAGGCTTCTTTTATACTTTACTGCAGCAAGCTCCCCATCATAAGCCTCCAAAGCCTCAATATCTATCAGCACTGCATTGTCAAGTCCAAGCCTTTCGAACATTTTTATGCTGTCACTCTGCAGACAGATTATGAAAAACTTGAAGTACTTATCATACTTCATCATTGAATTATATAAGAGTAATATTTTATAAGTATATTCCTTACTTGCAACTGTATAGTAATAGTGGATCATTTAAGATACAGCCTCCTTTTCTAACTGAAACAATCTAACCTCTATTTCAGAATATGCTTTTCAGCTGTGACAAGTTACCTTAAAAAAGCAAAAAAAAGATTAGAGCTAGCGAATACTAGCCCTTTATCTTGTTAGTTAATATATTTATGAGCTTATTCAATTCGATTCCTCTCGATTCGGCAGCCTGCCGAAGGGTCCTATTCTGACATCCCCCTCAGCCGCAGCCTGATGCAAGTAAGTCATAATGCTTCAAGACTCTTTTTGCACCTGGATGCTTCCTAATTATTTCTTTTATTGTCATGTCCTCTGTTATCATAATCAATTCCTAGTCGCCATAATATGGAGGAGTCGGCACCCCGAGCTGTGGAGGATTAAAGGATGGAATATCTTCAAATTCGAATTCTTCACAGAAGTCGATGTCTATAGGTGCTACATCCTCTTCTATTTTGCAATATCCCAATACTGGAACACAAAGCTGTACTTCTGCGTCAAATTTTACTGCAATAAATGCACCCAGGTTGGTAACGAGTATTTCGCCAGTTGTTGTATTGTTTTCCTCATCGATTAATGCTTCTCCAAAGCACTGAAGCTCAAATCTCCCCTGATCCAGGAAGTGCAGCAGACTTTCAAAGTTTTCTTCTGTCACATTTGGATATGTTCTTCTCACACTAAATTTAAAGCAAAGCTCTCCACTGGGTCCCTCTGATAGATTAGTTCCCTCTGGAACGTCAATTACCTCTAGTCTTATAATGTTTCCTCTGCTATCCTTTCCAAATACATCACAGCAGCACTTCGCCGAGAATTTAAGCCTTTTATCTGTATTTGTGGATACGTCCTTAATTTCAACATTGCTCAGCTTGCAATTTTTCAGTATCAAGGTCGGCTCTATAGTTCCACCATAGCATTCCCCAAATACCTTGAACTTGATGCCCTCCACACAATCCCTGAGAACAAATTCGTCAAATACCTTTTTAACCTTAATACACTCAAATATCAAATCTTTGCACTCAGTTTTTCCGCCTACGTTTACTTCTACCTTAGTAGTTCCAGCACATAATACAGTTGGTAATTTCGCATTTGGCACTGTCATAATCTCACCTTCCTAATATATTAATTTCTTTACTGCCTAGTTTATAATATGGAATTGCCCTTATTTTTGTGACCAAGTTTACACAAAATTTTAAATTTTCCTTGGTAATAACATATAAACTTGAACAAACCCATATAAATGTATATATATAAACAAAATGTGAAAAAATTTTTTCGCACTTTTGTATCCTTAATTTAATCGCGGAAATATAATATAATCCTATTTAATTGTTTCCGTGACCTAAATAAAATGTAAAAACTCCGAGGTGATAATTGCATGGTAGATATAAAGCCATCAATAGTACTTGAAGATTCTAGAGGCAATAGATATTTCTTTTATTACAAGGATTCCTCTATATATTACAGGGAGGTCTCCGGCACTGGAGATAGAAAGGATACTATACTCATTAGTCAGGCAAATAGTGATTATGCTGCCGCAATAGATACAGATGACACCATATACCTGACCTGCAACAGCAGGTATAAGGGGGTTCTGCTTTTTATATACACCAACAATGGCTGGAAGTTTGAACCAGTAGTAAATCTCCACAATAGCTCCAACATATATATTATGGATATGCTGATACTGAATGGTTCCATTCATATATTTTTTTCCAAAAAGCTGCCTGTTGCCAATATGTACAACGTATATCACATTCATAAGAGTATAAATGTGCAGGTGCCTTATATAGAGTACTCCTGGAGAAAAAACAGCCTTTCCGAAATATACTCGAATAATTTAGAAAATTCTTATTCCTTACTTCCATCAAAAGGTGGCATAATACATTACGCCAGTGTGTGGTATGATGGAACCCATTATTATATAAACTACTACTGCTATGACGATTCTACAAAATACTGGCTTCAGAAAAGCCTTAACATCTCTTATAAAAGCCAGGTGTTCATAAAGCTGATGCATCATAATAAAAAAATTAACCTGCTCTGTTTTTCCAATGAAAGTGAAGCAAGCAACATACATCATTTCTTAAGCAAATACTCAGGAGCAAGTGAAATTGATTTTAAGGAGCTAAATAGCAGTCGTATTGATACCAACGGAATAATCCCGCTGTTTTATTCTGATGATAAAGCTCTGCAGCTTGCGTGGATAAAAGATAATGTATTTCATCAATACACCTTTGATGACTCTTCGGGTAAATGGAGAAAGGCTATAGATTTGCCTGTGACAACAGATATAAATATTAATGTAATCAAAATCATCAGAAGTTCAAGCTCCATCTCAATTACTAAAGGATACTTCCTTCTCGATATAAATTACAACTTATCCAGGCCAATAGAGCATACCTCAAGGAATGCAATAGAGGATAAACCTAATGAAAAGCTTCAAACTGAGGTCTCTAATGAAGTGAGCGACTACCTGAAGCAGATACTGGGTGAAGTAAAAGCTCTTGCTGAGAATGTAAAACATCTTAATAATAGGATAGACAGCCTGGAAAGCAATACCTTTGTGCAGAAAGCAGCGGAGGAAGGCCAAAAGGAGCTGCTTCAGGCAAAATCAAGAACTGCTGCGAATAATGCCTCTGAGCGCTCACTATTCAAGAAAAGCAATTTTAAAGAAAAGTTTATGAAAAATGGATCGACTCCCAGTTATGACAGTTTGTTATTGAAACAGGAAAGCCTAACGACTTTCCTCGGCAAGCCGGAAGTTAATAAAGCAATTGATGATATTACACAAGACAGCAAAGTCATTGGTGAAACTGCAGACAATGGGAAGCAAGCATATGTTGCTCCAAACCTAAAGTCCCAGAAAGCCTCTATGAGCAATGGAACTGATGATACTGAACCCACTGAAAAAAACAATGGCCTAATAAAAAAGTTAGGAGAATTCTTTAAATAGAATTCTCCTGACTTTTCCTTTTATTATCCTTGAAGTCCTTTTCTGTTTTTTATCTTTGGAAGCTCTCTTGCTTTCTTCTCATAGCCGTTGTCTGACGGGAAATAATACTCTGCGTCCTTAATCTCATCAGGCAGATACTGCTGTTCCACATAATTGCCCTCAAAGTTATGAGGATACTTGTACCCAACCCCGTAGCCCCACTCCCTTGCGCCCTTGAAGGCATCATTCCTAAGATGCAGCGGTACTGCTCCAGTCCTTTTGTTCTCTACATCTCTCCAAGCCTTATCAATCCCGACTACTGCTGAATTGCTCTTCGGTGCACAAGCCACGTACAAGGCAGCCTGGGATAGAATAATTTTTGCTTCCGGCATGCCTAGCATATGGACAGCATTTGCTGCTGAAGTTGCTACTGTCAATGCATTTGGATCCGCATTCCCTACATCCTCTGATGAGCATATCATTATTCTTCTTGCAATGAACTTGGGATCTTCACCTGCGTAAAGCATCTTGGCAAGGTAATGAAGTACTGCATCAGGGTCGGAGCCTCTCATGCTCTTTATGAAGGCAGATATGGTGTCGTAATGGTTTTCACCCTTCTTTTCATAGTTTACAGCCCTTCTCTGTATACATTCCTCAGCAGCCTTAAGGTCTATATGTATCTTACCGTCAACCCTCTGTTCTGTTGTAAGTGCTGCAAGCTCAACAGCATTAAGGGCAGCCCTGGCGTCTCCATTTGCAATATTTGCTATGTGTGTCATTGCTTCTTCGGTAATGACAATATTGTATGATCCAAGGCCCTTCTTTTCATCAGTTATACATTTTACCACTAATTTTTTTATATCTTCTTCTGTAAGAGAATTAAGCCTGAAAATGGTAGACCGTGATATAAGTGCGTCATTTACCTCATAATAAGGATTTTCTGTGGTAGCTCCTATCAATATGACGGTACCATCCTCGACATATGGCAGCATTGCATCCTGTTGGGACTTGTTAAAACGGTGAATTTCGTCTATGAATAGAATGGTTCGCTGGCTGTACATGCCCTTGCGGTTCCTTGCCTCCTCCACCACCCTGCGTATATCCGCTACCCCCGAGGTTACTGCATTAAGCTGTTCGAAGTATGATTTAGTGGTATTTGCTATTATTTTTGCCAAGGTAGTCTTTCCGGTACCGGGAGGTCCGAAAAAAATCAGAGATGTCAGCTTATCCGCTTTAATCGCACGATAAAGCAGCTTCCCCGGAGCCACAATATCCTCCTGCCCGAAAAAATCCTCAAGAGTCTCAGGTCTCATCCTCATAGCCAGAGGACTCTCCTTCTTCATCTCCTGCTCCCTATTCATATCAAAAAGACTGTACATGTCATTTTTCATTTGTATTTACCACCTTATATATTCATAACATACACGGGATATCACTAATATGTGCTTATAGATATTATATCGCTATTAATTAAAATTGCCACGAGCTACGTGCCACGAGCCACGCGCATCAAGGTAAAACTTCGGAGATTTACCCTACTAAAAAGCACGAAGCACGAAGCACGAGCCACGAGGCAACTTCTTGACATACTTATTAAAACTGCACCTTTACATTTTGTCTCTCGGTTTCTTCGGCCTTGAAGTATGGCTCTTCCCTGAATCCGAACAATCCGGCTATTATATTCGAAGGTACCATCTGTATCGCATTGTTGAAAATCATCACTGTATCGTTGTAGAACTGTCTTGCATAGGCTATCTTCTCTTCCAACTCCGACAGCTCACCTTGAAGCTCAATGAAATTAGTGTTAGCCTTCAAGTCCGGATAGCTTTCAGCCAAAGCGAACAAGCGGCTAAGTGCCCCAGTCATTTCTGTATTTGCTTTCATCATTTCTTCCGGTGTTCCTGCGCTTATGTACTGATTTCTTGCTTTCACAACTGCCTCCAGGGTTCCTGCTTCATGCTTGGCATAGCCCTTCACAGTCTCAACAAGGTTCGGTACAAGGTCAAACCTTTTCTTTAGCTGCACATCTATCTGCGCCCATGAATTTCTTACTCTGTTTCTTTTTACTACCAGACTGTTGTAAGTACTTATTGCAAATAATATAAGCAACAGTAGCACAGCAAAAATTATTATACTCATCAGTTTACTACCTCCTTCATAAATCCCTTATAGAAAACTCGGGGTTTAGAATGCGCCAGCTCCACCGCCGCCGCCTCCGCCTCCTCCGCCTCCAGAAAAGCCGCCGCCTCCTCCGCTGACCGAGGACATCTTTGACATTGCTTGAGTGTAGACGGATTCAGTTGTCTTTACCATAGTATTCGTCACATTGTCAATGGTATCAAAATAGCCGTAATTATGAGCATAATGCCCATAGTACATATACGTAAGGCCTGAGTTCTTGAAATCCTCTTCTCTGAATACCACTCTCAGCTGGCCTATAACTTCCTTAGCCACTCCCAAGGTAATTGCATATACCAGATAGTGCTCCCAAAGGATTACCGCAGGCAAATCTGCCTTGTCAAGCTGGCTGAAGTGCTTAAGGAATCTCCTGAAAGCCTTCCACATTTTGTACTGTTCTACGCCGTATCTTGATCTTCTGCGTATGACCAGTGAGTATATCAATAGTATGAATGAAGCTATCAGCAATACTATGAAGCCTGCAATATTACTGTGTAATGCGGCTGTAAACCCACCATAAACCATTCCTAAAACAGCCACGATAACTCCGAAGATCTGACCCTTCATTGTGTTCCTGTCAAAGAAGGAAAGGCTTTCCGCCTCAATTTTTACATATCCGACCCATGCATCATAGTCAGCTTTGAAGCTTTCTGCTCCTTTTAAAGTCTTTGAGGACTGCTCTATATCCTTCAGCGATACACTTTTCCCATTGCCTATGGTGGATATCAGCCAATCAATAAGGTATTTCTCGTGAGAAGCCAATATTTCCAAATCCACTTCATTATTCAATTCAAAAATGTATTCATTTTCAACCTTATGCTTTATAAGTCCCCTTATTTCACGCTGTTCAACATTCAGCTTCAGGTATCTTCTTCTTACCAGGTCCATCATTGTTGCTGTGATATCTCTCGGATTAACCTTCCCGAAATTCCACAGCACCGCCAGAACAGCCGGCGAATAGTTCCCTGGAAGCTCCCTGAAGTATTCCCCCACAAATTTCGCCTTGTATTCCTTATCATATTTTATATATAAATAAACAATCATCAGTAGCTCAAATAATACATAAACCAATGAAAATCCTATTGCTGCCCTGACTTTTGTCCTTCTTGCATTTGCCTCATCTGCAAAACCCTTTTCCTCTGACATTATATCTGCAAGTGCTTCTTTATCAACTATTCTTTTTGAATCCATAATCAAACCGGTAGGGAAAAGAACTCTTGCTTCAACAAAATTATGGGGTAACAGCTTCTCTACCTTCAGGCTTATATTTCTGGAATCAATAATTTCTGATATACCGGAAAGGGGTCCGTGTCCAAAGATTTTAAGCTGTTCTTTTCCTGCACCCGGCGGAAGTGTTATAGCCAGCTCGAAATTCTCTATTTTCACATCGGTATCTTCACCCATGAACTTCCAGTAAAGCTCCCCGGTGTCCTTGTACTTCACAGCTGCGTTCAATACCTTATATTTAATAATAAATTTCTTGCTTTCATCTTCTGCAGTGGAAAATATCTTCATTGTGATGCTATCATTCTCATCAATCAGCTGATATGTATTTTCCGCTTCCGAATCATTTTGCAAGAATTGATTAAGTTTTCCATTTTGTATTTTATATACTTCAATAGCTTCTATTCCATCGCTTCCTGCTGTTTTTAGAGTTCTATATATTCCTCTGAAGCTTCCGTCAAACTCATAGGTGATTTCTTCCATGATGCTCATGTTCCCCGAGGAGTCAAGTTGTGCGTTTACCTTAAAGCTGCTCATATAATAGCTTCTATCGTCAGCACAGTATACTGCTATGGTTGATAATAACGCACATATGACAAGAAATATGACTGAAACTGCAAATTTTCTTCTCAAATGTGACCTCACCTCCTAAGTAACATTGTATAACATATGTTTGTAAAATTAAAGATAAATACTTAAAATAAGGTTTCGTGGTTACGAGGCTATGGAGAACGGGTAACACTGAAAACACTGAAATCCACTGAATACACGGCGAAAAATATAGCAATTAACCGTGGGCTTCCGTGGAATATCCGTGTGATTCCGTGGTTACCGTACCTATGCCCATAAGGAATACCAAAGCTTTGCACGAGGCACGAGGCAAAAAATAAACAAAAAAAATACTGCTGCAGATTTCTCCACAACAGCATCATGCTGCTCTTATTCGATTATCTTATATACATATTCCGATGTGAAAGCTGCAAGCATTGCACCATAGCTCATATCGAACTCCATAATATCCCCTGTCTTGTAATCCTTCTTACAGTCGCTTACATCAATTATCAAATGATCACTGCTTGCTCCCAGCACTATTGCAGCCTTATCTCTCGGCTTTATACCGTCCAGCTTTATATCCTGCCTGCCGGAAGCCAGAATTGCCCTTTTCCTTATACCTCTGTCAGTAAACACAGGTATTTCGCCAAAAGCGTCAACACCTGTCTCCCCAATCGGAATTGATGGTTTTTCCTTCAGCTCTATTATCTCTGCCATATAGGTGAATACATCCGGGTGGGTTCCTTCTATTCTTTCCCCATAGGCTGATTCAGTGCCAAGCACTATCGCTTCACCGAGCCTCAAATGGTTTACTCTTTTCGGCACTTCATTCTTTTCAAGCAAATGTATGCTGCTTGAATTTCCCCCTGAGATTATATCCAGCTTTACATTATATCTGCTTTCTATCTCTTCAGCTACAGCTACCAGCTGACCGAGGTTCTCTTTGCTGGGAATAACCGCTCCATAGCAGGTCAGGTTGGTTCCTACTCCTACAAGCCTGACACCCTTAAGCTCGATAATTCTTCCGGCAAATTCTACTGCTGTCTCACTCCACTCGCCTTCTCTAAGATCACCAAGGTCAACCATGAGTATTATCTTATGTATCTTTCCCTTTTCCAAAGCCTTATTTGAGAGGGCTTTTATCACTTCGTACTCCGAGTTAAGGCTGATGTCTACATATTCAACTATCTCATCAACCTGTGACAGCATTGGAATCCTAAGAAGCAGCTTTGGAACATTCAGTTCTTTCAGCTTGATGATGTTCTCTATTCTTGAGTCAGCAAGCATTTTCACTCCTGCAGCCAAAGATGCTTTGGCAATTTCAGGAATGCCGCAGTATACCTTGGTTACAGGCACTGCATCTATACCGAGCCTGCCGCATTTTTCCATCAACACCTTAGTGTTGTGTGTAAGCTTGTACGTATTAATTCTTATAGCAGGATAATGCATAATTCTTCTCCCCTCCAAATTACAAAGGTAGGGAACGACGCCCTCGTCGTTCCGCCTATATCCCCATACTTTCCTTCATCAACTCCAGAGCTGCCTCTGGAAATCTCTTGGAAAGCACCCCTAAAGACGCCATTATATAATGGTTATCGATTAGTATAAGAGCTTCCTTCCCCGGGAATAACTCAATACCCTTGCTGTGCATCCCTACCGTCTTCAGTATTTCTACTCTATGGGTCAGCCTTGTTAAAGCTCCTCCGGTTCCGATAATATATTTTACATTGGTCAAATCCTTGCCCTCTGCGACTGTTTTCTTACCGGTAGGGCCATAAAGATGTCTCAACATCCCTGCGTGACGTTCCAAGGATGTAATCACAGCTTCTTTAGTCAGTCTTTCTATAAACTGTTTTTCCCTGTCCGTCTCCGGAATCGGCTTCGCATTATTTATAAGCTCTTCAGCATCAGCAAATTCTTTTTTAAGATTTTCCAAGCCTATTTTATCTACTATATGAGTAAGGTTAACGTATACACCTAAATCTCCTTCCACTGTTCTCTTAGCAACAGGTTCAGGGCTTATAAGCATTTGGCTTATCTCTTCAGAGCCTTCCGTAACAGAATGAACATCTGTAGTCGCACCGCCAACGTCGAATACAACAAGATCTCCCAGATACTCCTTTAGAAGCTTTGCTGCTTCCATTACCGCTCCCGGTGTTGGAATAATAGGTCCTTTTACCATATCCCTGACAGTGCTCATACCCGGTGCATGAATTATATGCTCTTCAAAGACCTCCTGAATGACTTTTCTGGTAGGTTCTACGTTGAGCATATCCACCTTGGGATATACATTATCCACTATATATAGCCTTGTACCCGTTTCTTTTGCAATAAGCTTTACTTCCTCATGGTTCTCTATATTCCCGGCATAAATAATAGGAATACCAAGACCCATGGATGCTATCATTTCAAAATTGTGCAGAGCGGTATCTCTCTCGCCGTAGTCCACTCCCCCTGCAACCAAAATGATATTCGGTCTTATATCCTCAATTTTCTTCAAATCAGTTCTTCTGAGCTTCCCTGCTGTGACATGCTTGATTATCGCTCCTGCGCCCAAGGCAGCCTCTTTAGCAGCTCTAACCGTCATATCATATACAAGTCCATGGACTGTCATCCTAAGTCCTCCAGCTGCACTGCTGGTTGCCAAGAATTCATTCCATTTAAGCTCTTTTTCTCCCAGGTTCCTCTTAAGGTCTTCTACAGCACCTCTAAGTCCTACAGTAACATCACCATTCAGTACCGTAGTGGGAGCTTGCCCTTGTCCGACAAATTTCGGGCAAGGGCTCATAATCCCGTCAAATGCATTAACTACTGTAGTGGTGCTGCCAATCTCAGCGACCAGTACACTAATTTCCATTACTCTGCTTTTCCCTTCTTCTCTTAACCATGAAGCTGGCTACATCAATACCATGTGATCCTCTTCCAAAGCCTGCATCCATGCCTGCTTCTACAGCGATTTCATTGGAAACCTGAGTTCCACCTACAATTATCATCACCTTATCTCTTATACCTTTTTCGATACAGAGCTCATGAATCTTCCTCATATTCTTTACATGTACATCATCATGAGTAATGATTGTGCTGGCAAGTATTGCTTCCGCATTGGTCTCTATAGCTGCATCAACCAGTTTTTCAACAGGGCACGAGGTTCCAAGGTACAGGTATTTTACTCCAAATTTCTCAATTCCACCATGCTTAATATCCAAGGTTTCCTTCATACCAACTGAGTGCTCATCACTTCCTACTGTAGCAGCAACGACGAACAGTGGTTTTGCTGAGATATCAGCTCTGATTTCTTCCTCGGACATTACTTTAACCTTCTCAGGTATTACAAGCTCTTTAACATTTATATCAAACTTAACTCTTCCTTTAATCTCTACCAAGGTACCCTCAGAAGGATGCATAGCCTGTTTGTGAACTACTGTTACATCTTCAAGTCCAAGCTTCTCACCGCATTTTATAGCTGCAAACTCTGCAGTTCTTTCATCAAGTGGGAGGAATATAGTAGTGGAAACTACTCCGTCTGCTCTCCACTCAACCTCAGGTTTTACTACATCTGTTTCATAGTACTTTTCGAGATCCTTGAGCCTTGTGTTCACGTTATCGTACTCATCCAGCTCATCAACATAAATTATCTTTGAAGGATCTTCGAAGGTATCCCCGCCAATAGCATCGGAAGCTTTCTTTAATTCAGCAGGTATGTTGTTGTAGCCGTAATGAACGGATACAGGAGCGAAGTAGTCCTTATCTCTTTCGAATATCATTCCTACGCCTATACCGCCGTCGATCTGCCTTGGAATACCGTCACCGTTTCTTTCAGGATAATTGCCGCTGTCTATAAAGAAGCCATTTTCTACAGCCTTGAAATAGCCGCCAACTTCAAGTATTTCTTCCATAAAGAGCACTGCTCTTTCCTTGAGCTCTCTTACTTCAGTACCTAACGGTCCTTCTCTGTCGAGCTTTACCATTTCGCGAAGGCCGTCCATGCCATTGAGAGCTTGTTTTGCTGTGCTGATTGCAGCTATGTTGTTATAATGCCACGGTACATTTCTACCTTCATCAGGAGTAATTGTTGACTGTATGTCAGCGCTTGTAAGTCTGGAAATCAAGAGATCCAGCGTATGTGTAACTGTTGCTTCTCTCATGTCTGATTCCATATATTTTGTATTCTGCTGTGCTCTCATCTTATATTCAGAGAAGAAATCCCTAAGTGCTACAGCATATGGCAGGTCGATTCTCATACGAGGAGCTGGCGGTGCTGTTGGTGGCACTGTCGAAAGTGCTATATTCTCTGCCTTCATGCCTATCTTCCTCGAGAATATGCTGTTTATAGCATGCTGAACCATAAGCTCAGGTCTTACCTTCCATGCCTTCATAGCTGTAGCATTGGCATTATGTGCCCCATCTATCTGCAGTATGTTTGCCCAGGACATGATTTTCTTTGCTTCGCAAGCATCAGCAAAGCTTCTGACCATGTTTACATTTCTATATAATACATTGTACTGCGGGTCCTGATGAGCTCCGTTAACGCCTTCTTCTGCAAACATAACAGCTATGTCAGGTCCTGCAACACCGGATATATATGAATGGAAATTAATCGGTCTTCCTACTTCATCCTCTATCATATCCAGAGCTTTTCTTGTTGCTCTGCACTGCTTCCTTGTAACGGCAATACCGCCTATACCCTGTGTTGTTCCTTCAATAAGCGAGTCAATATGGGACTGTCCCATGGTTCTAATAACCATTATATGGTCAGCACCATGCCAAGCGGCCATTCTCATTCTTCTAATATCGTCTTCGAACCTTCCTGAAGCTATCTCAGTTGTTACTACACAGTCCGGCTGTGGATCTATATAATTGAAACCACGGCTTCCCGGCAGGGGAACATAGTTCTTGAGACTTTCAGAAGTCTCATGAAATTCAAAATCTCCTATTGTCCTTTTCTCGTTCCTTCCGTCTCTCCAGTGCCAGCCCCTTCTTCTTGGTCTGTAACTATCAAGATCCTGAAGCAGTTCCTTTATATCTATCTTTATTTTAGGATCTAATTTCATACGTTTCCCCTCCTTTAAAACAATTTTTCGACTTCATCCCAATTTTTGCCTTCTGAAAGACTAAGACCAGCTTCTCTTACGGAAACTCCAAGCTTTTTGGAAAGCCTCCATACAACATTGCCTGCGCCCTTTCCCATAAGACCCTTTTTAATAACCCCTTCTACGATGGGCTTTACCTCAAGACTTGAGAAACCCATTCTTAGAAGAATACTTCTTTCTATTGCCGGAGTCGTGTTCTTGTAACCAAGCTCAAGCATTGGTTCAACTACTTTCTCAGCAAGACCCCAGAATTTCTTTTTCAACTCATCGTCAGTAAGGTTCTTAAGATGTTCTCTCCTTACCTCGTAATCATCCGCACGTTTCATTCTTATCCCTCCATTTATATGATTTTCACATTCAATTCCTTAAGTATGTCTTCAACAAACTTTATGTCTGCTTTTGTTTCCTTCACAAGGAAATCAAAGTCATTACTAGTAATTTCTGTTACCTTGTAATTGTTAATACAGTTCTTGACATATGATGCTCTTGCCTTATTAAGATCAAAATCTCTTACCTTGATATCAGACGGATGCGCCGGAAGTACTATGTTCTTGCCCGGTTCCTCACGATCAGGGTTACCGAACAATATCTCAATGCCGTTTTCTTTAGCAAAGCTGAGCTGCGGCAGTGGATGCTTCCCTGCTCCTGTATATTCTGTTTCCTGAACTACTATGATCTGCTCTTCATCCATTTCCTGTGCCAAGGCAAAGGCTGCTGTAAGGGATGTATTTCCTGCCGGTCCTCTCTCAAGCCCTTCAAGTACCGATAATGCCTCAGTGATATAGAATACCTCGCCCTGCTTTACCAATACATACCTGTCAAGGTATCTTAAAGGTCTTGCTGCGTTTCTCGGGACATCTGCCCTGTCAGGCCATGTCGCAAATGGTATTCCAAAGCCTGTGTGTCCTGTTGTAAAGGATTTTCTGTTGAAATCCTTGTCAGAGGCCATATGAAGACCTGAAAGGTCAACACTTGCTCCAACAACTTCAACATCCCTTGCTCCTGCTTTTATCAGTCCCCTTGCAGTACCGGTCACATTGCCGCCACCTGCGTGGGTAATTATGACTTTATCAGGATCTCTGCCTATCTTCTCCCTGAACTGCATTGCAAGCTCGTAGCCTAAAGTCTCTACTCCTGCTATTCCAAAGGGAGTATATAACGAAGCATTGAAGTACCCTGTTTCCTCCAGCAGTGCAAGGAAGGTATAGAAAAGCTCCGGTCCTACAGAAAGCTGTACGACCTCTGCACCATAAGCCTCGCATGCTCGCTGCTTTTCAAGAATTTCCGGCTGTCCTATCATTCTGCTGTCATAGCACTCCTGCACTATTATGCATTTCAAACCTCTCATGGCAGCCTGGGACGCTACTGCAGCACCATAGTTGCCGCTGGTTGCTGCTATTACGCCCTTATAGCCGTGCTTCTTCGCATGGTAGACTGCATTTGCAGCTCTTCTTGCTTTGAAGCTTCCCGAGGGGTTGGCTGCTTCATCCTTTATGAATATTCGTGCACCCTTTCCTTTGGGAGCCATTTTTCTGGCTAATTCAGTAATATTTCTAAGTTCTATTATCGGTGTATTGCCTACACTTGTTTCAGATTGGATTCTCTGTATTTCTTCCAGGGAATATCCCGCTTCCCTCATCATTCTCTCATAGTCAAAGGAAACGCTTCCTGATTCAAACACACTGTAGTCAATGCCTATTGCCTGCTTCATTATTTCATTTTTTCTTCCCATGACTGCTGCATACGACATTTCTTTATTCATTTGTACCACCTCCAAAGAGGATTTCTTTAAGCTGTATGTCTATTTTCAAAAGCTCGGGTACGAAGCTGCCAAAGTCGTGCTTATAACTGGGATTTATCTCTGTCAGCCTACCCTTCACAGTTCTTCCTGTAATAGTTTGAACTTCGACTGTCTCCCCAATTTTAGCATCATGAAGTGCCATACCCTTTACCCATAATTCAAGAGGTACCTTCTTAGTATCCTCCGGAACCTGTGGTGCCCTTTCTTCAGGCTTAAAGACAATTTGGTGTATCTGCACCCAATCACCTTTTTTTGCTGATTTCATTTATTAACACCCCTTTATTTTCTCTTTATTAACTTTCTCATATCACCCATTATTGCTCTTGGTATAGGAAGGTCTATCATGCTTTTTAATCCAGGTTCCGAGTTAATAACCTGGGGAATCATGTTTACGCACATAGCAATAGTGCCCAGTCCGCCCTGAACCTCCGGCTTTATTGCCATATTGACCTCAGGAGTACCTTTTATTGTAATGTAATCTCCTGTCTCTGTTCCTACCATTTCCGGCTCAATCTGCTGTGGGTGGATCATATCAATTTTTACTTCCCCACCAACAAAACCTTGACCGGTCATGTTAACTCCTGCAACATTTCCCGCAGCCGCAAAGCCATAGGGGGATTTTCTGTCTACTGTAGTCACAATAGGTTTCATCTGCTGTTCAAATTTCTCTACTTCCCAACCAATTGCATCACCAATCATTTTTATTGATTCGGCAAAACCTACATGTCCGGCTAAGGTTCCATTATTAACGCCTTCTTCAAACTCCTGAACTGTTATACCTACCCCCTGCTCTTCCATAACTGCAGGTCCGAAGGGCGACAAACTGTTCACCCTCTTTGCCTCTATGTGGGAAACATCAGTCATGCAGCCTGTTAAGCACACAACCAATAGGTCCATTATAAGTCCGGGATTGATGCCTGTTCCAAGCACCGTAACTCCATTTACTTCTGCTATCCTATTTAATTCAGCAGCAAGTACAGGGTTCTGAGCCTGAGGATATGCCATTTCTTCTGCTGTTGATATTACATTGATTTTCTTTTCAAGTACATGCTTCAGCCTCGGAAATGCTCTTTCAGTATAGGAATCAGTCGCACATAGACAAACATCACAGCTTCCTTCTGATATTACATCATCAATATTTGATTTTATTATTACTTCTTCTCTGCTTCCTTTTGCTACATTTAAAATATCATAAATACTTTTGCCTACTCTTTCAGTATGCATGTCACACACGCCGACTATATCGACTCCCTGCTTTGCAAGAAGCATTCTTGCCATACCGCTTCCCATTGCTCCAAATCCCCAAATTGCTACCTTAACGTTTTCCACCTGTTTCCGACTCCTTTTCTTATTGTGATTAAACTGCTTATATTGGCTTGAATATGATAAATTTACCAATACCCCTTTAACATTTTACGAGGGACATATTTATGTTGCATCATAAACTCTATGTCCCTCGCTTTAGTTACTATTCTTCTATCATTTCCCTCATATCACCCATTATTGCTCTTGGCACCGGAAGGTCTAACATAGTCTTCAGACCCGGTCTTGCATTTATTACATGAGGAATCATATTGGCACACATAGCGATTGTGCCGATTCCGCCAGGTATTTCAGGTTTGTTGGCCATATTTACGTTTGGTGTGCCCTTTATAATTATATAATCTCCAGTTTCTGTACCTCCGAGATGAGGCTCTATCTGCTGAGGATGATCCATTTCAATCTTTAACTCGCCGTCAACATAGCCAAAGCCCTTCATTGCACAACCCGCTACATCCCCTGCCTTAGCAAAGCCGTATGGTGATTTTCTGTCAACTTCAGTCACTATTGGTTCCATGCTCTGTTTTACATCACTGAGCTTCCAGCCTATAGCATCCGATATCATTCCTATGGATTCTTTAAAGCCTACATGACCTGCGAGCTTTCCTGTCTCTACACCCTTCTTGAACTCTTCCACTGTAATGCCTATTCCCTGCTCTTCCATAACTGCAGGTCCGAAAGGCGACAAGCTGTTTACGCGTCTTGCTGTAATGTGCTCCACCTCTTCACATGCTCCTGTGAAAATTACAACCAGGAGATCCATCATGAGTCCGGGATTGATGCCTGTACCGAGAACTGTTACACCATTAGCTTTTGCAATCTTATCCAGTTCTTTTGCCAATTCTGGTTCTTGTGCCATCGGATAAGCCATTTCCTCTGCACTGGACACTACGTTTATCTTCTTTTCCAAACAATACTTTATTCTATCGAAAGCTTTTCTAGTAAAGGAATCTGTACAAGTCACTACTACATCTGCTGCCTTCTCTTTTATTACATCCTCAAAAGTGCCGATTATTACGTCCGGCCTGTTGCCTCTTTCAGTCTTAATGTAGTCATACATGCTCTTTCCTATTTTATCTCCTCTGCCAACTGCACCAACTATTTCAACTCCTTTTTTCTTGAGGAGCATGTCAGCAATTCCGCCGCCCATTGCGCCTAATCCCCAGATAATAACCTTTACATTCTCTTTTCTCATTAAGAAAAACCTCCCATTTATAATTAAAATTCTCAAATTTATATAATGCAAGCTTCGTGCCAAATTGATATAATTGTAAAAGGATAGATATATTATTCGTAAGTGTTGATATTGCTGTATAATTTGAATGCTTACTTATTAATTGTATATTTCAGAATAATATAACAGACCATAATAATGCAAATAATTTTGCATTAACGCAAATATATTTGCACATAATTTCTAAAGGCAATAAGACTTTATGCTATATAGGTTGCACTAAAGAAGGTTCAACGGAGAATTAGGCAACCTATGGGCTTTGTCCCTCCGGCGACGAAGCCTTAATCAAGGAAAATGATTTTGCAATATTTGAATTTCAATGTAGAAGGTTTATTGCAAAACATATAGTCATATGAAATAAAAAATGAAAACTGCAAATAATTTTGCACTTTTTTTGATATCATCTCTCATAACAACATTGACTTTATTACTCATTAATCATAAAATTATATTATATGTATTATTTACTGAATATTTGTCTATATATGCACTTTAAGGAGATATAGTGATGTACGATTTTCATACTCATTCCCACTTTTCCAGCGATTCAACCTCATCCATGCTGACCATGGCACAGGCCGGAAAATGCTCAGGCTTGAGGGGCATATGCTTTACTGATCATGTCGACTTGGATTATCCAAGCAAACAGATCAGCTTTGATTTCTCCTACAATGACTATATCAATGAGTTGAACAGTATCAAAGCTTTATTTCCTGAGGATTTTGAAATATATTCCGGAATAGAGCTGGGAATGCAGCCTCATATTTATGCTGAAAACGAAGCCTTGCTTAAAGACAAGGACTTTGATTTTATAATAGGCTCCATCCATTGTGTTAATAAAAAGGATTTATATGACGGGTCCTTCCTTACCGGAATAACCCATGATGAGGGTATTATGAATTATTTCAGGGATATGCTGCAGTGCATTGACAACTTCAAAGACTTTGATGTGCTTGGACATCTGGATGGTATCAGGCGGTACCTCTATAAGAACGAAAATGGTTTTTCCTATGATATCTATAAGGGACTCATACATAATGTACTGTCCAAGCTGGTTAATTCATATAAAGGCATAGAAGTTAACACCTCCGGACTTCGCTACGGGTTATCTTCCTTCCATCCGCTGCCGGATATACTAAAGCTGTACCGATTCTTAGGAGGCGAAATAATCACATTAGGCTCAGACTCACATAGTCCCAATACATTGGGTTATGAGTTCAAGAGCGCCTTGACGCTGCTTTCAGATATAGGTTTCAAGTATTATACTATTTTTAAAGATAGAAAACCTGTGTTCATAAAAATATGATGTATTAAAAATATAGTAGGCTGAATATCAGCCTACTATATTTTTATTCCATATTTCTTCAGTTTGTGCTGTAGAGTCTGGCGCTTTATTCCCAGCTTCTCCGAGCTTCTCGAAACATTGTTTCCGCTTTCCTTCAAGGCCTCCAATATCAGCGACCTTTCAACCTCCTCAAGTATCCTGTCAAGAGGCTGTTTCTCATTAATTCGCAGACTGTACTTGTTACTACGGGCTTTGAAAAGTATCTCATACATGTCAGGAGATATATGCTCCGGCTTAATGATGTGCCCCTTGTTAATCATGTTTATAGCACTTTCTATAACATTTTCCAGTTCCCTGACATTGCCTGGCCAATCATAATGCAGGAAGGCTTCTTTTACTTCATTGGAGCAATACCATACATCCTTCTGCAATACGCTATTATACTTTTTAATAAAATGGTCCATAAGAATAGGAATATCACTTTTTCTTTCCCTTAAAGAGGGTATATTTACCGATATAACATTCAGTCGATAATACAAATCCTTCCTTAGAATTCCCTTTTGAAGTATGTCCGAATGGTTCTCATTAGTTGTCGCTATTATCCTGACATCAATAGGTACTTCCTCGAGACCCCCTACTCTTCTTACATGCCCCTCCTGCAACACCCTTAAAAGCTTCGCTTGAAGCTGCTGTCCCATGGAGTTTATTTCATCCAGCAGCAACGTCCCCCCATTTGCCTGTTCAAAAAGGCCAGGTCTATTGATAGCACCTGTAAAGCTTCCCTTCACAGTTCCAAAAAGTATTCCTTCCAGGAGGGACTCCGGCAGTGCTGCACAGTTTTGAGCTATCAACGGCTTGTGCTTTCTGCTGCTTTCATTGTGGATGCTCTGGGCAAAAAGCTCCTTCCCAGTGCCTGTTTCACCAAATATCAATACCGTAGAAGAAGACATTGCAGCTTTCTTGGCTATTTCTATTGTGTTAAGAAACTTCTCCTCTGCACCTATGAGATTACGGAAGGTGTAGCCTTTGAGGCCCTTATCGTCTATGTCCTTGCTGGCAAGCTCCTGCTGCAGATAAACAAGCTTATCCGACAGCTCCTTTTCCTTTGTGATGTCTTTTGCTATCTCCAGTGCTCCATGCTTGCCGGGTGCAATCATAACAGGTATTGTGCTGTTTATTGTATTTATCTGTTTACCTTTATTGTTCAAATATGTCTGATACCTGTCATATATAGGCTTGCCGGTCTTAAGCACTGTCAACAGCGTACTGGTTTCCGGCGTCAGACTGGGAAAAATGTCAAGAATGCTTTTCCCCATTACTTCATTGACGTCCAACCCTTCCAGGTCAGCCATACATTGATTGTAAATGATTGTCTTCCCAACATCATCAACCACATTTATCCCTATATCTATGTTTTTTAATATTGTATCGATTATTGACTTATAAATAAAATTCATTGTCATATCATTTACCTCACTAAAATATGAAAAGGTATGCCAAATGAGAATCATATTGGACATACCTTTATTATAACAATTATTCGATACAACTGGAAATGGAATTTTTGCCACATGCTACGTGCCTCGTGACTCGAGCCTCGCAACCCCGCACCTGAAACCTCGTACCGATTTAATATTTAAAGTCAGGATATAAAGGATGCTTATCGCATAGCGCTTTTACCCTGCTGCTGCATTCAGACTTTGACTCTGGTTTTGTAATAGCTAAAGCAATTATATCAGCTATCTCCTCCATGTCCGTTTCTTTGAAGCCTCTTGTTGTCACAGCAGGTGTACCTATCCTAATCCCGCTGGTAACAAAAGGGCTCTGAGGATCAAAGGGGATTGTATTTTTATTGGTGGTTATGCCGATATCATCAAGTAATCTTTCAGCGTCTTTACCTGTTATGTTTTTGTTCCTCAAGTCAAGCAGCATCAAATGATTGTCAGTGCCGCCGGTCACTATGTCTATGCCTTTATCAGTCAAAGCAGCCGCTAAAGCTGTTGCATTCTTGAGCACCTGTTTCTGATATTCCTTGAATTCTTCACCCATCGCCTCTTTGAAGCACACTGCTTTGGCTGCAATCGTATTCATCAGCGGTCCCCCCTGCATTCCCGGGAAAATCGTTTTGTCTATTGCCTTTGCATATTCCTGCTTGCAAAGTATTGCGCCGCCTCTTGGTCCTCTTAAGGTCTTATGAGTTGTAGTGGTCACGAAGTCAGCATATGGTACCGGATTCTGGTGCAGTCCTACTGCAACGAGACCTGCAATGTGAGCCATATCTACCATCAAAAGTGCTCCAACCTCGTCTGCTATTTCCTTGAAGGCCGCAAAGTCAATACTTCTTCCATATGCACTTGCACCCGCTACAATGAGCTTTGGCTTGCTTTCTTTAGCAATAGCCCTGACATTATCATAATCAATCCTGCAAGTATCTTTTGAGACTCCGTAATGAACAAACTTATAAAATTTTCCGGAAACATTAACAGGACTTCCGTGAGTCAGATGCCCACCATGGGATAAGTCCATTCCCATTACAACATCTCCAGGCTCCAACACAGTAAAATATACGGCTTCATTTGCACTTGAACCAGAATGAGGCTGAACATTTGCATGATCTGCTCCAAACAAGGCTTTCAGCCTTTCTCTGGCAACATCCTCAACTATATCTACATACTCGCAGCCACCATAGTATCTCTTACCCGGATACCCCTCGGCATATTTGTTTGTAAGCACTGTGGCAAGAGTATCCATGACAGCTGTGGATACAAAGTTTTCCGATGCTATCAACTCAATTTTATTTCTTTCTCTATAAAGCTCCTTTACAATAGCATCAGCAATTTCTCCATCATAAGCTTTAATATTTTCAAGTCTCATTTGCATTCCTCCCGCAATAATTTTATATATATTATTCCTTATTAAAAACCAACTAACAGCTTGTTAGAAATAATAATATCATAGAAATAGCTGCCAATAAAGCAAAGTTAACACTTTAACACATTAATTTTCCTTATAAAAAGTATTAGAAGCGCTTATAGTTGCATATAAGCACTTCTTGAAAATTATACATGCTTTTTTATCATATCCTCAAATATCTGTTTGGGTCTTGCACCGACTACTCCGTCTACTTTGCTGCCATTGTTGAACATGAATACCGAAGGTATACTCATAATGTCATATTTGCCTGCCAGTTCAGGGTTCTCATCTACATTTACCTTTGCTATTTTTATCTTTCCTTCATATTCATCAGCCAGTTGATCTATCACCGGTGACACCATCCTGCAAGGACCGCACCATGCCGCCCAGAAGTCAACCAAGACCGGTTTATCTGATTTCAATACCTCACTGTCAAAATTCTGTTGATTTACTATCTGAATATTTTTACTCACTTGCTTATGCTCCTTTCAAAAACCTGTTACAAATTTATACAAACAGATTTGTTGCGTATTTATATTTTATCCATTTTGAAAATTATTAAATTATTAAACAAATGCATATATACCATTATATGCTGTCTTTTGCTTTTATTCCTACTATGACGGGCTTGAATTTTTTCATTTTTCTAATTGACTCATCCTTATATTTTATAACTGCATATGAAGCTGCTAATGCAATTAACCCTAATATCGCTCCTAATGCTTGCGCCATATTGTCGCTTAAACCCAGAGTCAATAAACCATAGTAGCCGCCAAATATTCCAGCCATCAATGCCAAAAGTGGAAAACCATAAGCTATCAGCATTGCAGTCATGAAATTCATATTTTCGAGTTCTATTTCGACTTCATCATCAACTTGTGCTCCTACATTATTGTCAGCTATCATAACCATTTCAAGTTTTTCCCTGCCTACCTGACAGTTTCCGCACTCCCCTCAGGCTGTGCCTCTCTTAATCAATATCGTAGCTTGATCCTCTTCTATCTTTATTACTTTGCCTATTTCCTTCATCTCTTACTACCGTTCCTTTTATTTAACATATTTTACTATTGTTTCTATCACTTCTTCGATGCTTTCGTCAGCTTTGTCACTTCTAAATGATTCCTTCAGACACTCTTTGATGTAGCGGTCCATTATAAGGCCGCCAACTCTGTTTATTGCAGACCTAATGGCAGAAATCTGAACCATTATATCTCCACAGCACTTGTCATCGTCTATCATCTTCTGAATTCCCTTAGCCTGTCCTTCAATCTTTTTCATTCTGTTAAGGATATCCACTTTACTGACTTCCTTACTATCCAAACCATCACCTCCTATACCCCGTACCGGTATCTTAATACTATTATATTACTTAAAAAATATTTGTCAATATTTTTGTTGCGGGTTACGCGTTTCGCGTTTCGCGATTGAAGCCTGTTCTTCGAAGTTTAGGCTTGATTCTAGAAACTAAAGACTTTCCTATCATCAATTTCTTCACTCCATAGCCCGACTGAAACACGCGTAACTCGAAACGCGTAACGCGCAACCTCCCCTAAAGAATCCCCCTACTTCAGTCCTAATATATCCCTTACAACAGCTGATGCTATTGCGAGACCGGCTGCCGATGGTACAAAGGAAATGCTGCCCGGTATCTGTCTTCTTTTCGTACAGTTTGCAGTCTCCTTATTGCTGCATATGCAGTTTGTCTTGCAATCTGCAACATCCTTTTGGGGAGTAATGGGTTCCTCCTTGGAATAAACGACCTTCAGCTCTTTAACCCCTCTTTTTCTGAGCTCATATCTCATTACTTTAGCAAGAGGGCATACCGAGGTCTTATATATATCAGTAATCTCCAGCTTTGTGGGGTCAAGCTTATTGCCCGCTCCCATGCAGCTTATCACAGGTATGTTCATTTCAATGCATTTCATTACAAGATTGATTTTTGAGCTAACCATGTCAATTGCGTCTACCACATAATCATATTCCGGCAACAGCAGCGTCTCAGAGGTCCCTTCATTATACAGCTCCTTATATAGGATAATATCAGCATCGGGATTTATATCCATGAGTCTCTCTTTCATAGCATCCACCTTGGATTTGCCAACTGTTTTCCTGGTTGCATGAATCTGCCTGTTTATATTGGTGAGACAGATATCGTCATAGTCTATGAGTACCAGACTGCCTACACCGCACCGACATAGCGCTTCAGCGGTATAAGAGCCTACTCCTCCGATTCCGAATATTGCGACTGTGCTTTTTTTCAGTTTTTCTATTCCCTCTTTACCGATTAAAAGCTCTGTTCTGGAAAATTGATTCATATGAAATACCTCCAAAAAACCCTGCAATGCCGTTCTTGACAGAAGCAAGCAGAGCAGGGTTATTTTAACTATAATTGAATTGCATTGTTATTATTCTTTTACTTCAATATGCAGTTCTTCCAGCTGCTTTGCATCTGCAGGCGAAGGAGCATTTGTCATAAGACAGCTTGCCGTCTGTGTCTTGGGGAATGCAATTACATCTTTTATATTATCCGTTCCGGTCAAGAGCATTACTATCCTGTCAAGTCCAAAGGCCAATCCACCATGTGGAGGTGTGCCATATTTGAAGGCTTCCAGCAGATAGCCGAACTTACTCCATGCTTGCTCATGAGAGAATCCCAAAAGCTTGAACATCTTCTCCTGAAGCTCCTGCCTATGGATTCTGATGCTTCCTCCACCCAGCTCATAGCCGTTCAGAACTACGTCATAAGCCTTTGCCCTAACCTTTATGGGGTCAGTTTCCAAAAGCTCCATATCCTCGTCCATCGGGCTTGTAAATGGATGATGCATTGCAACATATCTGTTCTCTTCCTCATCAAAGTCCAAGAGAGGGAACTCTGTTACCCACAATAGGTCATACTTGTTGTTGTCAATGAGTCCGAAGCGTTTTGCAAGCTCCAATCTCAACTGTCCTAATGAGTCGTAAACTACTTTTGCTTTATCGGATACAATGAATACTATATCTCCTAGTTTTCCACCGACTCTTTCAATTATTCCGTTCAGTTCTTCTTCCTTCAGGAATTTTGCTATCGGTGATTTCACACCTTCCGATGTAATGTTTATCCAAGCAAGTCCCTTTGCCCTGTAAATTTTCACGAACTCTCCAAGGCTGTCTATTTCCTTACGACTAAGCTTTTCTCCGAGTCCTTCTGCGTTTATGGCCTTTACTATTCCTCCATTGGCAAGAGTATCTGCAAATACCTTGAACTCTGAGTTTGCAACTACATCTCCAATTTCCTTAAGCTCCAGACCGAACCTGGTGTCCGGCTTATCGGAACCATATCGTTCCATTGCTTCCTTGAATGTGAGTCTCTTAAAGGGAGTCTGAATCTCTACATTAACTACTTCTTTAAAAATACTCTTAAGCAATCCTTCATTCAGTTCCATTACATCTTCCTTCTCAACAAAGGAAAGCTCCATATCTATTTGTGTGAACTCCGGCTGTCTGTCAGCTCTAAGGTCTTCATCCCTGAAGCACTTTGCTATCTGGAAGTATCTGTCGAAGCCGGCTACCATAAGTATTTGTTTGAAAAGCTGAGGAGACTGGGGCAGTGCAAAGAAGTTGCCAGGCTGCACTCTGCTGGGTACCAGGTAGTCTCTGGCTCCTTCAGGTGAAGTTTTTATAAGTATCGGAGTTTCCACCTCAATAAAACCATTCTGGTCCATAAAATCTCTTGTTACTTTTGCTATTTTGTGTCTCGTGAATAGTATCTTCTGCATGGAAGGCCTTCTAAGGTCCAGATACCTGTACTTAAGCCTCAACTGCTCAGATACGTTCAAATCATCTTCAATATATATTGGTGTAGTCTCAGCCTTGCTTAATATTTCAAGGCTGCTTACTGCTATTTCAATATAGCCGGTTGGCATCTTTTTATTTATTGCACTTTCCGACCTATTAATAACTTCGCCTTTTACAACAAGTACAAATTCGCTTCTCACTTTAAAAGCTTCTTGAAACACATCAGGAGTTATATCCTTGTTAATTGTACACTGAACAATTCCGCTTCTATCCCTAAGATCTATGAATATAAGCCCTCCAAGGTCTCTTCTTTTCTGAACCCAGCCCGTAAGTGTCACCTTTCCTCCCAGGTTATCCTGGTTTAAGTCTCCACACATATGTGTCCTGTTTATTCTTGCCATCTCTGTCGCCTCCTGGTCTTAATTTATTAAAGCATGCATTAATTTGTCCATTCGTTGAAGCGAAGCTTCAATGCTAACAGGCTACGCCTGGAAGGGACATCTTTCTTTTATATAGCCGGTAAGTGCAGCAAGGTCGATCTCCTCTTCACTGCCGTTGCTCATATCCTTTACCTTTATCCTGCTGCTTTTTATTTCCTCTTCGCCTAGTACAACCACATATTTTGCATTCATTTTGTTTGCATATTTCATTTGGGCTTTAAGGCTTCTTCCCATATAATCCTTCTCAGCCTTTACCCCTCCGTTTCTTAATTTGTTGATCTGCCTGAGTGCTTCCTCAGCGCCTTCCCTTCCCATGTTTGCTATATAAACATCCATGTAAGCAGGAACCGGTATTTCAACCCCCTGGCTTTCAACCACCAGCAGGAGTCTTTCAAGACCAAGTCCAAAGCCCATTCCCGGTGTGCCGGGACCACCGCATGCTTCAATTAGCCCGTCGTATCTGCCGCCTCCGCATACCGTTCCCTGTGCGCCAATATCCTTTGACACAATTTCAAAGGCTGTCTTGGTATAATAGTCTAGACCTCTTACTATTCTGGGATCAACTACATAGGTCAATCCTAGAATCTCAAGGGACCTCTTGAGTCCTTCAAAATGTTCTTTGCATTCATCACAAACATTATCAAGTATGAAAGGCACATTAGTAAGTTGTTTCTTACACCTCTCCTCCTTGCAGTCAATTATCCTCATTGGATTCTTGATAAATCTGTCCTTGCAGGTTTCGCAAAGATCGCCAAGCTTTTCGGAAAGGTAATCCTTGAGCTTTTTATTGTATTCTGCCCTGCATTTGGGACAGCCTACACTGTTTACTCTTATCTCCAGGCTCCCGACTCCCAGCCTTCCATACAGCATCATTGCGATATTTATTATTTCAGCGTCAACAGATGGGTCGGAGGTTCCAAAGGCTTCAACCCCGAACTGGTGATGCTCTCTAAGCCTTCCAGACTGCGGCTTCTCGTAACGGAAGCAAGGAGTGAAATAGAACGCCTTTGTCGGCTGTGGCTCATTGAAAATACTGTGTTCAATAAATGCCCTTACCGCAGGCGATGTACCTTCCGGTTTAAGTGTAATGCTTCTTCCTCCTTTGTCCATGAAGGTGTACATTTCCTTCTGAACAACGTCAGTGGTCTCGCCAACGCCCCTCTCAAAAAGCTCTGTATGCTCAAAGGCAGGTGTCCTTATCTCCCTGTATCCATGCAAGGCGCATATTTCCCTGATAATGCCCTCTACATAATGCCACTTATAAACCTCCGATGGCAATACATCCTTTGTGCCCTTTGGCGCTTGTGTTAACATGCGAATCACTCCCAATCTCTATATTCTATAAATACAAAAACAAAAATCTCCCGTGCCTGACATAATGTCAGGGACGAGAGTTATAATCCCGCGGTGCCACCCTGTTTGGAAAATCCATCTTTTTTCTTTAACGCAGAATATACGCAGCTGCCTAATCTGTATACAAGCTTCAGCAGCCGAACTCCCGGGTGTCCTTCAGCAGTCTAAACCATAAGGATACTTTCAGTCAAAGCGCAGAACGCTCAGATATCCTCTCCCTGCATAGCATCAAATGCCTACTTTCCCGTTCAAAGTTAATTATGGTATATTAATGTATTATTATAATATTGAGTTTCACTTATGTCAATATGTTTTCCTTAATTGCTCCAAAATATCTAACTTTTTACTAATCATTCCTTCTATATTCTCTATATAGAGCTTAACATCCTTTATATTATGCTGCCTTTCTAACCTGTTCTCGCCACTTATAAAAATCTTGGTCACAGCGTCAGCCCCAAAGGCAACTATGGTCTGCTTTTCTTCAATAATCTGCATATTATATATACATTCAAACCCTTTTTTAGAGAAGCCAATGTTTTCAAGGTTCTGCAGCATATGCTTCTGCCTATATAAATAATATGGATGCATGCCCATGGACCGCAGGAAGTTCTTTGTATAATCCATCATTCTTGATACGTTCTCATCATCGGGCATTACCGAGTTCTTAAGCTCTTCGTTATATAAAGAGGCTTTCTTTATAGCCATTGTATGTACTGTAATGCTCTCGGGATCAAGCTTCTTTATCTCCTCCAGGGTATGAGTCAGTTGCTCCATACCTTCGTCCGGGAGTCCCAGTATCAAGTCCATATTTATATTATTAAAGCCTGCAGCCCTTGCGAGCTTGAAGCTTTCTACAATCTGCCCGGTGCTGTGTGCTCTTCCGATGCACTTCAGGGTAGCGTCATTCATGGTCTGTGGATTGATGCTAATCCTGCTGACCTTATATTCAGATAATACTTGAAGCTTTTCCTTTGTAATAGAGTCAGGCCTTCCTGCCTCACAGGTGAACTCAGCAGCCTGCTGTCCAAAACAGCGGTTTATACATTGCATCAGTCTTTCAAGCTGTTGTGCATTTAAAGCTGTAGGTGTACCCCCTCCAATGTATATGGTCTGCACCAGGTAGCCATTACCGTTAATATACTCCGAAACCTTCTCGATTTCTTTCATAAGGCTTTCCAGGTAAGGCTCCACATAAGCATGCAATGAGCTTATTGAGTTGGAGGTAAAGGAGCAGTAATGACATCTGCTTGGGCAAAAAGGTATGCCAATGTATATACTTACTGCTTTGTCATTGACAGGGTAAACAAATGGCCTTTCAACACCTGCAATTTCGACTGCCAGCCTTGCTCTATCCTCACTCATGAGATATTCCTCAGCCAGCCTGCCGGGAATTTCTGCTTCTTTGAGCCCGCTATCCATGAGTTCATGAACTATTTTCACCGGTCTTATTCCCGTAAGTATTCCCCATGGGTATTCCCTTCCAAATACTTCCGATAATAGCTTGTACATGGACTTTTTTATCAAACGCTTCAAAGCCTTGTCATTAGGAAGCTCTATGCTGTTTTTTATTACCGCTTCCTCTTGCTTTTGCAAGCTCTGATACCTTGAGGTGCAGATACAGTCTACTCCTGTAATTTCAAGGCTGCTTGTGATATACACATCCGTAACCTGTAAAAAGCTTTGGCTGTCTGCCAAAGCTCCTTCCAGTCTTTCCATTTCGCATTTCCCGAAGTACATCCTTACAATATCGGCGGCCTCATTGTAATAATCATGTTTATCCAGTCTGATTCCAATCATAGCTTCCCCTAAATCATATCATTATAGATTTGTCTCTTTATATCAGAAACATAGTTTGGAGTTATTCCAAGCTCAGCAGCTATTTCATAATCTTCCATGCCTGATTCTATCATGTCAATCAGCTCTCCATATTCCTGATACGGCTTGTTTTTGTAATTTCCATTAAAAGCTTTCTTAGAAGACTTATTCATAAAAAAACCTCCCAAATGTTTTGCACTAAACAGCTTGCATTGAATTTAGAATGTGCAAAACATTTTCCTTGATTCATATGTTGCGAAAAATACATTACTGAAAATATAAAAGCAGATGCTTCTACTGCTTTTATAAATAATAAATCTTTTTCGCAACATATATGTACAGGTGTTTATAATATTAGTCTATCCTTTTGTCATAAGCATATTCACTAATTGACCAATATATCATAAGCCTTCAACTGTTATTTAAGAAAAGGATTTCTCTTTTTTTCTATTAATATTGTGGATGAAGGTCCGTGGCCTGGATATACCTCTGTATCATCCGGCAAAGTCAAAAGCTTGCCTTTGATGGATGCAATAATCTCATCAAAAGAGCCGCCTTCCAAATCTGTACGCCCTATAGAAGAAGCAAACAGAGTATCTCCAGAAAACAGACTTCTCTCGCAGTATATGCATATCCCTCCAAGGGAGTGACCTGGGGTATGTATGATACCTAGCTTTGTATCACCAAGCATCAGCTCATCCCCATCTGCAAGCAGCCTATCAGCTGACATCTCTACTGTAGGATAGCCCATTTCTGCACTATAATTCATCCTGCTGTTCTTTAGCATTTCGCTGTCTTCCTTATGAATGCAAACAACCGCATTGGTATAGTCCTTCAACTCACTGAGTGCACCGATGTGGTCTCCATGCCCATGGGTAATTATGATGAATTTGACCTTCAACCCGTTGACTTCAATAACGCTTTTTATCTCGGGGAAATCCCCGCCCGGGTCAATTACTGCCGTTTCTTTTGTATTCTCATCATATACAATGTAGCAGTTAGCTTGATATATTCCTAAAGGTAGTTTTTTAAACTCCATGCTTTTCACTCCTTAAATGAGCTTTTCACTGTCCACAATCACAGTTACAGGCCCGTCGTTTTCAATATTCACCTTCATATATGCCTGGAAGGTGCCTGTCTCAGTTTTTACACCCAATTCCCTACATTTCTTAACTAATTCATTGTAGAGCTCTTCAGCCTTTTCAGGTCTTGCGGCGCTCATGAAATTCGGTCTTCTTCCCTTCCTGCAATCCCCATACAGTGTGAACTGTGATACTACAAGAAGCTCACCCTTTATATCCAGCAGTGAAAGGTTCATTTTCTCATCCTCATCCTCAAATATTCTCAGATTCACTATCTTATCAGCCATATACAGCATATCCTCTGCTGTATCCTTTTCACTGACGCCGAGCAATACAACAAAACCCTTGCCTATGCTCCCTACTATATTCTCATCAACAGCAACACTTCCACTGTTTACCCTCTGTATAACTGCGCGCATGATATTCCTCCTGTATATTTATATGGAACGGTGCTCCCACCGTTCCCTACTGCGGACGACCACTGGTCGCCCCTACACCTCGTAACCTCGTAACCCCTCGCACCTCGAACCCCGTACCCCGTACCCCGTTCCCCTCGTACCCCGAACCTAGCGAAGCTACTGCTTCGCCCTATATACGTCCATTACACCTTCTATTTTCCTGAACTTCCTTATAAGCTTGTTAAGCTGCTCAATATCTGAAATCTCCAGTATAAAATTAATGATTGCTATCTTGTCCTTCGTTGTTCTCGAATGGAAAGCGTTAATATTTACTTTGCTTTCATCAATGATAGTGGTTATCTCCGCGAGAAGCCCCTTTCTATCAGTTGCTCTTACTTCCAAATCGGCATTATAGGATACCTTTGTCTGTGCATTCCATTCAACCTCTATGAATCTTTCCTCCTCGTTCATAAGATCTGTTACATTCGGACAATCCTTCTGGTGCACTGATACACCTCTGCCCTTTGTAATATATCCTACTATCTCATCGCCGGGTACAGGATTACAGCATTTGGAGAACCTTATCAGTATATTCTCCACTCCCTTTACCTTGACACCGGTGCCATTATGCTTTTTTTGTCTTTCCTGGGCCTTCTCAACTTGACGCTCAATGCTTTCCTCTTCCCGCTCTTCAAGCTTCTGAGTTTTCCTGAATTCATCCTTCAGCTTTGTAATAACCTGGTTCGGAGTCAAACCTCCATAGCCCAGAGACGAATACATATCATCAACGGTGTGTAGGCTGAATTTCTTATATATGGTCTCTATCCATTCCGGCTTCAATAGCTGGGCTGCAGTAAAACCATTTCTTCGTATTTCCTTCTCCAGAAGTTCTTTTCCCTTCTGAATATTCTCTTCTCTTTTTTCTTTCTTAAACCACTGTCTTATCTTATAGATCGCTTGTGAGCTTTTTACTATTTTCAGCCAGTCACGACTTGGTCCATTTGCAATAGACGAAGTAATTACTTCAACAATATCCCCATTCTGAAGCTTATAATCCAAGGGAACTATTCTTCCGTTGATTTTTGCTCCAATGCACCTGTTACCTATCTGACTGTGTATCTTATAAGCGTAATCTATAGGATTTGACTCTACCGGTAAATCCACGACATCACCCTTTGGGGTGAACACATATACTTCATCTGTGAAAAGATCTACCTTCAAGGTTTCCATGAACTCTCTTGTGTCTTTGATTTCATTCTGCCATTCAAGCATCTGCCTCAGCCACTTCAGCTTCTCATCGAACTCTGATTGGGAGGTCTTGCCCTCCTTGTATTTCCAGTGTGCCGCTATGCCTATTTCTGAGGTTCTGTGCATCTCCCATGTTCTTATTTGAACTTCAAAGGGCTGTCCCTCAGAGCCGAGCAAAGTTGTATGAAGGGACTGGTACATGTTAGGTTTGGGCATAGCTACATAGTCCTTGAATCTGCCCGGTATTGGCTTCCATAAAGTATGGACTATACCCAGCACTCCATAGCAGTCCTTGACCGTATCAACAATTATCCTTACTGCCGTAAGGTCGAATATCTGCTCAAAGGTCTTATTCTGGTAGTACATTTTTCTATATATGCTATAGAAGCTCTTAGGCCTTCCCTCAATATGAGCTTCTATTCCAACTTCCCTGAACTTTTCATTTAGAATTTCAATGACATGATTGATTTCATCATCGCGTTCTTTCCTCTTTTTAGCTACCTTCTCCACCAACTCGTAATATTCCTTTGGCTCAAGGTATCTTAACGCAAGATCCTCCATCTCCCACTTAACCTTTGATATTCCAAGTCTGTGAGCTATAGGAGCATATATTTCCATTGTCTCCTTGGCTTTTTCTTTCTGCTTCTCTGGAGGCATATATTTAAGGGTGCGCATATTGTGCAGCCTGTCAGCAAGCTTAATAAGCACCACCCTGATATCCTTTGCCATAGCTATGAACATTTTCCTGAGGCTTTCTGCCTGCTGTTCCTCTTTTGTCTTGTACTCCAGCTTTCCCAATTTGGTTACGCCATCTACAAGCATCGCTATCTCTTCGCCAAAAAGACTCTTACAGTCCTCATAAGTGCATTTAGTATCTTCTACAACATCATGCAATATTCCCGCAGCTATTGTTATATTGTCCATGTTGAGTTCAGCAAGTATTTTCGCCACTTCCAACGGGTGGATAATGTAATCCTCCCCTGAGACTCTTTTTTGCCCGTCATGGGCTTTAACAGCATAATTATAAGCCCTTTCGACGATTTCTGCATCATTGGTAGGGTTATACTTTTTTATAATATTCATTAAATCCTGTAACATAAACAACACCAACTTTTAGAACGTTTATTGTACTGCATATTTGAATACTAAAATTAAAGCTGGTGGCACCAGCTTTAACTTGATTACATCTATTTTAGTATATTTGTCTATATTTATCAAATATAAAATTTGATATTTCTCATATATACATAATTGCCCTAATACTTAACCATTGAGCTTATATTGTAACCCTTTAGATTATCTCTTCCATTCAAGAATTCCAGTTCGATAAGAAAGCCTACATGAACCACTTCTCCTCCAAGCTGTTCTACAAGTTTTACAGCAGAAAGGATTGTACCTCCGGTTGCAAGAAGGTCATCAACCACTGCCACTCTTGAGCCCTTTTTTATCGCATCCTTATGAATCTCAAGTGCGTCCTTTCCGTACTCAAGCTCGTACTCATAGCGGACTGTTTCTGCCGGAAGCTTGCCTGGTTTCCTGACCGGAACAAAGCCGACTCCAAGCTCATAGGCCACAGGTGCTCCGAATATGAAGCCCCTTGCCTCTGGTCCTACAACCATATCAACATTAAGGTCCCTTAACCTATCCGAAATGGATTTTATAGCATATTTGAAAGCATCCCCATCCTTCAAAAGCGTCGTAACATCCTTGAAGCTTATGCCTTCCTTAGGGAAATCTTCAATTGTTCTTATATACTTTTCCAAATCCATAAGTACTACCCCCATTTATTATTTTGTAAGTTTAATATCTTTTATGTTCAACTGCACACTTTCAGTGTTGTTCCAAATGTTGTTCTCAACACTACATATTATATCAATTTTTTTGCCAACTGATAATACTTTTTGCATGCTGCCAAAGTTATAGGCTATACATTTGACTTCATTTATACCGTCATAAGCCACAAGTGAAAGATGCTTGCTCTCATTTCCTACTGCCCTTGAGGACAATACCTTCAGCCCTCTATATACGAAGAGCGGACTTGGATTGCCTATTCCAAAGGGTTCCAAGGCCTTAAGCTTTTTGACAATATCTAGAGAAATATCCTTTGGTGAAAGCTTATAGTCTACCAGGATTTCAGGTAGGAGCTTATTCTTGCCCATTACCCTTTCTACTTCGAAGTTCATGCTTTCCCGCAGCTCATCAATTCTTTCAGTCTTTATTGTAAAGCCTGCAGCCATTTCATGTCCACCATACTTTTCAAATAAATCACTATGCCTGGACATGGCTTCGAATAAATTAAAGCCAGGAATACTTCTTGCGGAACCCTTGCAAAGCTCCCCATCCATAGACATTATGAAAGTCGGAAGATAGAACTTATCTACCAATCGTGATGCTACGATTCCTATAACTCCTATATGCCAATTCTCATTGCACACCACCAGCACTCTATCATTATCCAGATCCACTGTTTTTTCGATTATAGCTGCTGCACTGTTTTGTATTTCATTTTCTATTGCTTGACGCTCCCTATTGTCTGAATCCAGCTTCCTAGCTATTTCCATAGCTCTGTTCCCGCTATCTGTAATCAGCAATTCAACGCATTCGGTCGCGTCCGCGATTCTACCCGCAGCATTAATTCTAGGAGCAAGCATGAAAGCTACATTGTATGCATTAAGCTCTTTGCCGCTTAATCCGCATACCTCAAGAAGTGCTTTTATACCTTCATTATTGGTGTTTCTTATTCTCTCAAGGCCTTTTTTCACAATTATACGGTTTTCATCCAACAGAGGCACTACATCAGCTATTGTGCCGATAGAAACAATGTCCAAAAGCTCTTTTGCAAAAGTATTATTTCCCTCACTGGAAAGCAATGCGCTTACCAGCTTATATGCAACTCCGACTCCTGCCAGACCCTTGTGTGGATAGCTGCAGTCATGCTGATGCGGATTAACGATGCTAAAAGCCTTGGGCAGTTCACCTTCACATTCATGGTGATCTGTTACTATTACTTCCATTCCCAGGCTTTGTGCATAATCAACTACCTCATTGGACCTAATGCCGCAGTCTACTGTGATTATAAGGCTTACACCAAGCTCCCTTATTCTGTCCATAGAGCTGATGCTTAACCCGTAGCCTTCTTCTATCCTGTTGGGTATGTAGTAAACTGCATCAGAACCAAGCTCTTTCAGTGTTCTAATCATCAGGGCAGTGGATGTTATCCCATCTACATCATAATCACCATATACACATATTTTATCTTTGCACTTTACTGCTTCCAATATTCTTCTTACAGCTTGATCCATCCCTTTCAGAAGATACGGGTCATAGAGAGAATCCAACTCGGTGTTCAAGAATGCCTCTACCTTCGGAACGGTATTGATACCCCTGTTTATTAGCGCCCTTGCTATTATCTCAGGTATTTGGAATTCAGATATAATAAGCCCTATGTTCTCTACACTTTTATCGTAAGTTGTCCATCTTTTGTTCAATATTTCATCACATACCTATCTAAACGTTTTGCGAAATATCCATTGTTATGTTCATTCAGATTTCGCAAAAAGTTACATTTTTGTTATTGAATTCGCACTATACCCTAAATAATAGCTTAAGTGCGTTCAATAAAAATTACTGGTTTTCAGTTATATTAACCACTTCTTCTGCCTGAGGTTTTTCAGGTATTATAGTTTCTTTCTCCTCAGCTGTTTTCTTTAACTCTTCCTTTAGCTTTTTAATCTCCCCTGACATTTCCATGACCTTAAGCTTGTTTTTTATAGTCCTTGCTACGTCAAATGGAAGCATAATAATCACTCCGAATAAGGCAGAGCAAAGTATTACCACCGCCTGCGAAAGGCTTACCTTATACCATAACAAATTTATTACCACTATTCCTGCATTTTGTACCGCAAAAAATGCTATGAAAACTGAAAAAGCCAACGAAATAACTATAATAACCTGCATATGAAACCCTCCCCAACTTTTAATAAGCAGTCAACCCTGACAATACAGCATTTACTCAAATAAAAACTTAGTGACTTACCTCTAATATAATGCTTTTTCATCATTACTTCAATATATTAAACAAAAGTACAAAAACCAATAAGGTAACAGTATTGAACTGTTACCTTAAAAACTTTTACTCTTAGTGAGCTCCTCCAAGCTTGACCTTCTTATCCAATATTGCCCAGAGAGGGCTCGCGATAAATATTGAAGAATAGGTTCCACTTAATATGCCGACAATTAGCGGAAGCGCAAAATCTTTTATTGCTGGCACTCCGAGAACATAAAGTGCTAATATTGTGAGCAATGTTGTCAAGGAAGTATTTATAGACCTTGCCATTGTCTCTGATACGCTTTGATTTACAAGAGAATTATGCTCTACCTTCTTCATGTGCTTTTTATTCTCTCTGATTCTGTCAAATACAACGATTGTGTCATTTATCGAGTAACCCACTATTGTCAGTATAGCAGCAATAAAGCTTGCGTTAATAGCTATCTGGGCTATTGAATAAACAACCAGCATTATTAAGACGTCATGCACCAAAGCTAATATGGCAGCAACTCCAAACTTCCATTCAAACCTGAAGGATACATAAGCAAGTATTCCGAGGTTTGCTAAAAGTAGTGCAAGCAATGCCTGTTTTGTAAGCTCGCCGCCTATAGTAGGTCCAATTGTTTCAAACTGTATATTTGTCTGCTGTATACCGAACTTATCCTGGAAGCCTTTAATTACCTCACCCTGCTGATTAACATTCAATGTTACCTTTGTCTTTACAAGAGCTATATCCTTGTTAGCACCTGCATAAGTCACAATTGCTTCCTTGTCAAATTTGTCAATTATTGCTCTAACATCAGCTATTTCAAAGGTCTTTCCTATATTCGCCTGTATTGATGTCCCACCAGTGAAGTCGATACCGAAATTCAAACCATTTAAGAGCATGAATATCAGTCCAACTGCAATGATAGCTCCGGAAATCCCAAACCATAGGTTCCTGCGTTTCATAAAATCATATATCTTCATCGGGCGCCCCTCCTATATACCAAATAGCTTCAAGTTCTTGACAAGGTTGCTTCCAACCAAGAGCTTGAGCAGGTATCTTGTAATTACTATTGCAGTAAACATACTTGAAAGTATACCTATGGACAGTGTAATCGCGAAGCCCTTTATAGGACCTGTTCCAAAGTAGAAAAGTACCACTGCCGCTATAAGAGTTGTTATATTTGAGTCAAATATTGTAAGGAAGGCTCTCCTAAAACCCGAATCAATTGCTGCCCTTAAGGTCTTACCCAATCGAAGCTCTTCCTTTATTCTTTCGAATATAATAACATTGGCGTCAACCGCCATACCAATTGAAAGTATGATACCTGCAATTCCCGGCAGTGTAAGTGTAGCCTTTATGCTTGCAAGTATTGTGAGCACTATTAGGGTATATGCCACTAAAGCTATATCAGAAACTAAGCCTGGTAATCTATAGTACAGAAGCATGAATACCAGTACAAGTAATATACCTATCTGTCCTGCTGCAATACTCTGTTCAAAGGAGTTCGCTCCAAGCTGAGGTCCAACCGCTGTTACTGAAAGGGTTTCCAGTTCTACCGGAAGAGCACCGGCCCTTATTAATGTAGCTAAGTCGCCAGCTTCTTCAATAGATGCGGAACCAGTAATTATACCTTTTCCATCAGGTATAACATTCGATACTGTAGGAAGGGATATAGGCTGCTTATCGAGGTAAATTCCTATTATTTTACCGATGTTTTTTTCAGTAGCTACAGCAAACTTCTTTGCTCCTTCAGGTGAAAGTTCAAAGGATACCACCGGCACTTGTCCAAGTCCGTCGCTGCTTGGTCCGTAATCGGCCTCTGCTTTCTTTATATCATTACCAGTCAAAATGACCTGTTTGGTTTCTTCTTCAATAAATTCCAACTGTGCAGTTTGTCCAATCAATTCCATTGCTCTCTGCGGGTCCTGTATTTCAGGAAGCTGAACCTCTATCCTATTCTTACCTACTCTTGTGATTACAGGTTCTGCTACTCCTAGAGTATCTATACGCTCTCTTATAGTAGCAACCGCTCTTGCCATCTTTTCATCATTTACAGGATCATTTGGATTGTCCTTTGCCTCAAGGAGTACCGTTGCTCCGCCTCTTAAATCGAGACCCAATTTAATAAGATTCTTGACAGGCACAATTTCCCATTTTCCTATATTAAGGCCGTAGACCGCTATATATGCGAAAAATGAAATTAGTAAAACGATTGCAAGAAACACTATTAGGCTTTTTGACTTCATTTGTTAACTCCCCCTTATTTAATTTCACAATGGTTATTATATAACTTTTGCATTTCTTAGTCAATGTGGAAGAAATATTGTCCTGATTTACTTTCCTCAATGTTCCCACATTAGCACTTATTAGCTTGCATATTTATTATTTGCTTTTTTCTTTATTCTATCCCGCCAACATATTCTCTTGAAAGCGTTATATACCCTTTTACCAAGTGACGGATTCCTTCTATCTCTTCTAAAGTCAACTCTCTTACAACCTTGGCCGGACTCCCCATAACCAGCACCCCTGAGGGGATTGTCTTATGTGAGGTAATTAACGAGTTAGCGCCCACTATCACATTGTCTCCTATGACTACACCATCAAGCACTGTAGATCCCATTCCTATTAAACAGTTACTCCCTATCGTACATCCATGAATAATTGCCTTGTGACCCACAGTGACATTTTCTCCGATGCTGACTTTATAATCATGATCGCAGTGTACTATGCTGCCATCTTGGATGTTTGTGCCTCTTCCAACTCTTATTTCGTTGATATCCGCTCTAAGCACAGCATTGTACCAAATACTGCAGTCTTCGCCTATAAAGCATCTACCTATAATGGTGCTGTTTTCTGCAATGAATACATTTTTTTCTATCTCAGGCTTGTAATGCTTGTACAATACTAACATAAGTCCTCCATAAAAAATGATTTAAAGCAGTAACATATAGGTATGCTTGCATGCTTACCTATATATTACTGCCTATGTACAAATTTAATATTTTTATTATTACCTTATAGGGAATTCTTATGAGTCGCAACAGGCTTTACTCTGCTGTTTTCAACATTTTCACACTTTTGATTTGCTACTGTGCAGGAAGTCTTGCATGCTGACTGGCATGAATTCTGGCATTCCCCACAACCGCCCGTTTGTACGCTTTCACATAATGATTTTCTGTTGATAGTTGTAATATGCTTCATTTAGTTTCCTCCTCCATGTTTTTTCACTCTAAAAGTATACCATATTAGTGATTTATGGAAAAGCAAAATTTGAAATTAATTGGTATTTCAATTTAGATTTACGCCTATTACGCCTCCAATCAGCCCCACAGCACTGCCCATTAGAGCTTTTGCCATGAAGTACTTGTCAAGGCTGAAGCTCTGCCCGAAGCCTATACTTAAAGGAACCAGGAGGACAGTGAATAACAATCCCAAGGCTATACCAAACAACCAGCCCTTTCTGGATATTCTCTTTCCTCCGTAGATACTTGAAATTGTTATACTTACAATCATAATAATTTGAATAGACATGTTCATTGAAGAATCACTCATACTTGTGAATGAAAGTATCAGTGCGTATAGTATAATTAGGACAAGAGATAATGCAAAGCATATTCCAATTGATTTTAAGAATACCCCATATATATTAATTCCTTTTTCTTCTGCAGGTGCTTTCTTTGTATAATTTGTCAGCTTCCTCATACAAAATAACCCCCTATAGTAATTTATTTTAATCGCAGAAAAGATTTTAATGAGCATTTAATTTTCTGCGAAGTAAACTAAGGAAACAAAAGTGCGAAAAAGCTAACCCTTTTTCACATTTTGTAGAGCAGGTTTGTTCTCTATAAATCTATTCACTATAGGGGACATTTATTCTCTAAATGAAAAAAGTAACTTGAATTCAAGTTACTTTTCTTCCTTATTTTCGCCTACTTTTCCAACTGCCCATCTGGCAAGCTTAAGCTTTATTTTGTCTGCTCCAACTTCTATCGTGAGAATATCATCCTTGACGTTTACTACCTTGCCATATATCCCGCCTATTGACACTATTTCATCGCCCTCTTTGACGCTCTCTCTCATGTTCTTTGTTGCCTTATCCCTCTTCTGCTGAGGTCTTATGAGAAAGAAGTAAAATGCTGCGATAACAACAACGTATGGCAGAATTAGTCCAAAATTCAACTGAGCCACTCTGTATATTCCTCCTTTTTTATGTTTGGGTCTATATGTGAAAATATCTAGTATCGTTTTTCACATCTGTATATTATTATTCAATTAATAATTGAAAAATCCTTCCGGTTATTTATATACTGTCCAACATTATTTTGACTTTCGCTCCATTGCCTCTAATAGCCATATTTCTCAAAGAAATCATTCCTGAACTCTGTAAGTCTATCCTCTTCTATGGCTTTCCTTATTTTAGCCATTAGATTTTGAAGGAACCTCAGATTGTGGATGGTTGTCAGCCTTCCTCCCAGTATTTCTCCGGCTTTAATAAGATGTCTGATATAAGCTCTAGAGAAATTTCTGCAGGCATAGCAGTCACACTCTTCATCCATGGGTCTGAAATCCTCGCTGTATTCTGCATTCCTGACAACAAGCTTTCCACTTGAGGTCATCACAGTTCCGTTTCGTGCAATTCTTGTAGGAAGTACGCAATCAAACATATCTATTCCCCTAATGGAGCCATCTATCAGACAGTCAGGACTTCCAACCCCCATTAGGTATCTTGGCTTGTTCTTAGGAAGCTCAGGTACTGTGTATTCCAATACTTCATTCATCAAATCCTTAGGCTCCCCAACACTCAGTCCCCCTATTGAGTAACCCGGCAAATCTACTTCCACAGTTCTTCTTGCGCTTTCAATCCTTAAATCCTTATAGACGCTTCCTTGCACTATGCCGAAAAGTGACTGCTTCTCTGTGTTCTTATGAGCTTCCTTACATCTATGCAACCATCTAATGGTTCTTTCCATTGACTTTTTTGCGTAATCATGTTCACAGGGGTATGGGGTACACTCATCAAATGCCATGATAATATCTGCCCCAAGGGAGTTTTCTATCTCCATAACATATTCAGGGGTAAAGAGATGCTTGGATCCGTCAAGGTGGGACTTGAATACAACCCCCTCTTCGGATATCTTTCTCAAATCATTAAGGCTGAATACCTGAAAGCCTCCACTGTCAGTAAGGATAGGCTTATCCCAATTCATAAACCCGTGAAGCCCTCCTGCCTTCTCCACCAACTTATGCCCCGGTCTTATATACAAATGATATGTATTACTTAGTATTATCTGAGCCCCTATTTCCTTCAATTCAAGAGGAGACATGGCTTTTACAGTAGCCTGAGTACCTACCGGCATGAAAGTAGGCGTATCAATGGTTCCATGAGGTGTATGAAGCTTTCCCAATCTTGCACCGGTTTTCTTGTCTTCTTTTATCAGCTCGTATCTTATTGTCAACTGAGTTTACCTCCTAGCTTTACTTTAGTAAAGCATTCATCAATTTGTCCATTCATTGAAGCATAGCTTCAATGCTGACAGGCAATATTGCCTGGAAGGGACCTAGCTTTGCGTTAGCAAAGCATCCACTAACCCGTCCATTCATTGAAGCATAGCTTCAATGCTGACAGGCAATACTTTGCCTGGAAGGGACACTAATTATTCATCGCTATTATTATCAGTAGCCTCATTTTCTGTAATACTTCCTATAAAAAGAAACCTTCTTATCGCAAATATACCGGCAATTGAAGCTATTCCAAGTATGAAATCAACCATATCCTTGCTGCCAATCAGCATATTCCTTGCAACTGCATAGAGAAGAACCTCAATTACACTTCCCGGCGTATGCATAACAAGCATCGCAATCAGCTCAACCCCTACTACCAGCAATAGCACATGTCCCAAAAACTTCTGCAGTACATCATAAGTGTCTATAGGATTTGTCTGAAATATCAATATTATATATCTGCATAAATCAATCATTCCGATTATTACCGCAACTGTAATAAACATCGCCAGTGCAAACTCCAGATATGTAGTCATCTTTATCATTCTGGCCTTTAGTTTGTTTATTCTCATTGAAACACTCCCCAAATATCAAATAATAAACATTGCATCTCCAAAGCTGAAAAATCTATAGCGCTCTGATATAGCTTCTTTATAAGCACTCATTATGCTATCCTTTCCTGCCAAGGCGCTTACCAGCATAAGCAGAGTGGATTCGGGCAAATGAAAGTTTGTAATGAGCCCATCCGTGATCATAAACTTATATCCCGGATATATGAAAATATCTGTCCAGCCGCTGTCTTCCTGCAGCTTGCCTTTTTTCTGCATAATCGATTCCAACGTCCTTGTGGAGGTAGTGCCTACACAGATAACTCTCCCTCCATTTTCCTTGGCATTGTTTATAATTTCCGCACTTTCTGCACTTAACACATAGTACTCGGAATGCATTTTGTGCTCCTTAATATTATCAACCTTCACAGGTCTGAAGGTACCGAGACCGACATGAAGTGTCACATAAGCTATTCGTACACCGATATCTGCCAGCTGCTGCAGAAGCTCTTTTGTGAAGTGCAATCCTGCAGTTGGCGCAGCCGCGGAACCTTCATGCTTGGAATATACTGTCTGGTATCGTTCCCTATCCTCAAGCAGTTTCTTTATATATGGAGGAAGAGGTATATTCCCCAACCTATCCAGTACTTCCTCGAAAATACCCTGATAATGAAACCTTACCAAGCGGTTGCCGCCCTCCAGTATTTCAAGTATTTCTCCCTCAAGCTCCCCAGCTCCGAAGAGGAACCGTGCACCGGGCTTTGCTTTCTTCCCGGGTCTAAGCATAACCTCCCAGATATCCTTTTCTTTTCTGTTCAAGAGCAAGAACTCAATACTGCCCAAGCTATCCTTTTTTACTCCGAACAGTCTTGCGGGTATTACCCTGGTATTATTCAGCACCAGGCAGTCTCCCTTATGCAAGTATTCCAAAATGTCCCTAAAACGACCGTGTGTTATATCTCCATCGTTTTTATCAAGCACCAGCAGCCTGGACATATCCCTGTTGGCTATTGGCTCTTGTGCGATCAGCTCTTCAGGCAAATCGAAGTAAAAATCCTTAAGCTCCATCTTATGCCTTCTTTCTATTGTACTTTTGCTCCCTGATAATAGTGTTCCAATATTTCCTGATAGTTATTACCTGCTTCAGCCATTCCTTTTGCTCCGTATTGACTCATTCCCAAGCCGTGTCCGAAGCCTTTTCCGTTGAAGGTGTACATATTGGGTACTGCATTATAAGCTTTTGTACCGCTCATGCCTTTTACGGTTACCAAGTTTTTCGAGCCGACGACCTTAGATTTGCCTGCGGCAGAAGCCACATACATATTCGTAGCTCTGCCCAGCTCGGAAGCTCCGAGAAGCGACCCCCTGACAAATATATCCGCATCGGTTTTCAATTTGTACCATATGCTCTTTAGAGTCCTTGTGCCAATAATGTTCCTTATCTTTTCCCTTTCAAATATCCTTGTTTCCTTTGTACCCTTTATCTCAAGCTTTGTTACACGTCCGTAACTGCTTAACTCCAATGTCCTTATGTCTATGATTTCACCCAAATCTATATTTGCCAGGGTAAGCTTTTCTTTAATTGTTGCTTTATTCATATCAAGAGTCCAGTCATCATTTGGGCTCCCCAAACCGTATTTATCCTCGACCCCTCTGATATAAGGAAGGCTGCTGCCCCAGACATTCTCAATGTCCTCTGTATGGCCTCCGCTGCTGGAATGAAAATATGCAGATACTAGCTTGCCGTCATATGTAATAATCTTGCCCTTGGTGGCATTTACCGCTTCTGTGGATCTGCTGCTTTCCTGGTCTATACCGTTGTATGCCTGACAGTGCTCGGTACTGCATAGATCAAAGCCTTGGGCACTATGCCTGCCCATTGTTACAATTGCATAGTTCCTTGCAGCTACAGCCTGTGCCTTCAATGCTTCTATATGCCAGGTCGTCGGCATTTCAGAAGGAACAACACTGTATAGATATTGCTCAAAGGGCAGCTCATTAATAACTGAAATATCACTATCGGTCAGGCTCTGCACCGTTATGCTCCCCCTGTACTTCTTGGTCTTATACTGTATTGAACTGACTTTCCCCTGTACTTCCTTGGGGGTTACCTTTGCTTTTGCTTCACTATTCAATACAAGCAGCATCTGCCCAGTAGAGCCATCTAATATCTGTATTCTTTTTCTATCAGGGTATACTACTGAATAGCTTACCTCGTTAATTTCATTCTGCATGACCTTTATCTGGTTAAGGCATTCACTTTCCTCCAGGTAAAGCTGCGACCAAACCCTCCATCCACCCTCATATGCCAGAAACACTGATGGAGTGATAGAAGAAACCTGTGCTATTACTCGTCTGGCCATTTCTATGTCAGGGTAAACCTCGCCTACCTGTATATGATAGGGTCCTATTACATCTCCTTGGTATATGGCCGCTTTCACATATTTAATCCCAGCTTCCTTGCCGTTTACTATATTGTAGTACTCATCCCGGCGAACCTTAATGCCTGCAGGGTTGCTCACTTCAATCAAATCCTTGTATGTGCCATTCTCAAAACTCGAAATACTCATACCTGTCTCGCTGCCCAGGGTAAATAAATTGGCAACTGGTTGTCCAAGGCCCAATCCCACTTTTATTAGCTCCGGGACCGGAACATTGGCATGTACCGTTTCAACATTGAAAGAAAAGGATGTTAAAACAACTGCAGTAATCAGTAGGTAGATTAGTAAGACTTTTTTTACTTTCATGAGAACAACTCCCTTCAAATGCACTACAACGGATTGAATATTTACTATCCTCTTTCGTCCTTTCTCTTGGGTGCATACCTGTCCCTCTCGCTGTATATGCATCCACAGTATGGCTGCCTGTAAAGCTCCAACTGCTTTGACTTTTCTACGCCCTCTTTAAAGCCCTCACGGAAATCCTTATATAAGAACTCTACTCCATATTTGCTTCCCGCTTCCTCCCCTATCCTTTTGATAAGCTCGTGCTTTTGGAAGGGGCTTACTAAAAGAGTGGTGGTAAAAGCGTCAAAGTTCCCTTTCTTAGCTACAGAAGCAGCTCTTTCCAGACGGTCAGCATAGCACATCATGCAGCGCTGTCCCTCACGGAAGGCTGCATTCCTCAGAAACTCATCCAAGTTGTACTCATCTATTGTTATAAGCTTATAGGCAGATTTGTCTGCAAACTCTTGAGCTGTATCCATTCTTCTCTTATATTCCGTATAAGGATGTATATTGGGATTATAGAACAGTCCCGTTATATCATGCTCCTTACTTAGAACCTGATAAGGATAAACAGCACAAGGACCGCAGCACATATGCAGCAGCAGTTTCAATTGTTTCACCTCTGATTAATCCTTATTTATCCCAAAATGCTTGTAAGCAGAATTAGTGACAATTCTTCCTCTGGGTGTCCTGTTGATGAAGCCAATCTGCAGAAGATACGGCTCGTAAACGTCCTCAATGGTACCGCTGTCTTCCCCAATGGATGCAGCAAGAGTGTCCAAGCCAACCGGTCCGCCGTCAAATTTGGTGATGACTGTGAGGAGCATCCTCTTGTCAATCTCATCAAGTCCCATGTCGTCTATCTCCAGAAGCTTCAATGCCCTGTCAGCTGTCTTTTTGTCTATGATGCCTTCAGCCCTGACCTGGGCATAATCCCTTACCCTCTTTAAAAGCCTGTTGGCAACCCTTGGGGTTCCCCTCGACCTTCGTGCTATTTCAAAGGCTCCGTCATCGTCAATGTGTATCTTCAATATCTTTGCAGACCTTGTGATTATCTGGTATAATTCTTCATTGGTATAATAATCAAGCCTGCATATCACTCCGAACCTGTCTCTGAGCGGAGATGTAAGCATTCCAGCCCTAGTTGTTGCACCTATCATTGTAAATCTCGGCAAATCAAGCCTGATAGACCGTGCACTGGGTCCCTTGCCTATTATTATGTCCAAGGCATAATCCTCCATGGCAGGGTAAAGAATCTCCTCTACACTTCTGTTAAGCCTGTGAATCTCATCAATAAACAATACATCGTTGTTATTAAGATTTGTAAGAATAGCCGCTAGGTCCCCCTGCTTTTCTATCGCAGGTCCTGAGGTAATCCTTATGTTTACTCCCAATTCATTGGAGATGATATTGGCTAGGGTTGTCTTACCTAGTCCGGGAGGTCCATAAAGCAGTACATGGTCCAAAGTTTCTTTTCTTTTATTCGCCGCCTGTATGAAAATGTCTATTTTCTCCTTGGCGCTGGACTGTCCTATGTATTCCCCCAGTGATTTAGGCCTAAGGCTGTAATCAACTTCAACGTCCTCATTAACTATTTTAGGTGTTATCAATCTATCTTCCATTGTGCTTCCTCTTTTCCTATGCATTTTGCGAACAACATTAAATGTTTTCATTCAAAGTTCGCATAAATGCTTTCCTTAGTTCTATTGAATTCGCACCGTGCCCAATATAACTTGTCCTGTGCGTTCAATATCTACATGGTTGCAAGCTGCCTTAATGTATCCTTAATAAGAATATCGATAGGTTTCTTGGTATCCTTTAGCTTCATTACAGCAGTTGATGCTACAGTATAATTATAACCTAAGGAGACCAAAGCTTCAATTACCTGGGATATTTCGTCACCGCCCTCAAAGGTCTCCATTCCGCCTATTGCGCTTTCTGTATCTATCTTGTCTTTAAGCTCGAGTATTATTCTTTCCGCAATTTTCTTCCCGATACCCTGAGCTTTTGTAAGCTTTGCTATATCCCTGCCTATAATAGCCAGTGCAATATCTGATGCTTTATACTGATTTAACAGTGAGGCTCCGGCTTTTGGTCCAACTCCCGATACCGATATCAGAAGCTTAAACATCCCAAGCTCATCTCTGGTAGAAAAACCATAGAGCACCAAATCATCCTCCTTGACAATCAAGTGGGTAAAAATCTTTGAGATTTCTCCAAGCTTAAGGCTCTTCATAGTATTCTGCGAAGTGAATACCCTGTAGCCCAAACCGGAAATATCTATTACTGCATAATCCTCGCCCATGTAGTCCACTCTTCCGCTTAAATATTCATACATATTCTTTCACCTCTACAATCTGAATTGTTCTGAGAAATTGGAGGAATTCCCGTGGCAAATGGCAACAGCCAGAGCGTCTGCAACGTCGTCAGGCTTTGGTATTTCCCTAAGGTTCAGGAGAATCTTCACCATCTGCTGTACTTGACTCTTCTCAGCCCTACCATACCCTACCACCGCTTGTTTGACTTGCAGAGGAGTATACTCATAAACCTGTATTCCGGACTTTGCACCCGCCAAAACAGCTACCCCCCTGGCATGTCCCACCGTCAGGGCTGTCTTTATGTTCTTGTTGAAAAACAGTTCTTCAACGGCAAAAGCATCAGGTTTATACCTTTCTATCAAATCTATAAGTTCATTATATATCTGAGTTAATCTACTTGACATCGGCGTGCCTGCATTTGTTGTAATCGCTCCGTAATCTATTACTGTATATTTGTTTGCTTCGTATCGTACAAGTCCAAACCCAAGTATTGCTATACCCGGGTCAATTCCAAGAATCAACAATATTAATGCACCACCCAAACATATATTCGCTAAGTTATATAATAACCTTTTTGGGTAAAAAAATAAAGCAGTTTTTACTGCTTAAGACATGTTTTACACTTAGAAATTCCCTTTTGCGGGTCCCTTTGCGGGAGCAACGGGATGTAGCAAAAGTTCATGGAATTTCTTAGTGAAAAACATTTCTACCTTAAAAAAATTTCTACATCGTCTTCTAGTTGCTAAAACCCTCCAAGGTTTGCTCCTTCTGGTCCTCTGTATCCACAACTATTCCGTACTGAAGGGTTTGCTGGTCTTCAGGAGTTAGAGTCGCCATAGAAATATCGGTTTTTTCCTGCATAAGCTTCTGTCCGTTCTCATCATACACATATATAGCAATAAAACCGTTATCTACACCTATTATATAATGGGTAGGACAGTACGTATCTATCGTCTTATTCAATTCAACTATCGGAGATGACAAGGTTATCTCCCAGCCCATGTATTTTTCCTTCAACTGCTGCTCGCTCATACCTACTTCGTCGTTGGAAGCCTGAACAGCTTTTTCTATAGTATGCTTGCAGGAATTAAAATATGTTTTGAAAATCAACTGTGTATTTGGAGTCAGGAAATCCTTTCCCGGCATATTAAATGCCGTATCCACGGTACTGTCAGCATTCACCGGCTCATAGGGTGTTTTGTTTGTTGTTGGATTTATCAAGCTGTCCGGTATCTGCAGATTCACCTTTGATGGATTTGCAGGATCGTCTAATGCTTCCGGAGCCCCAGCATTAAAATAGTAGCCGACTCCAAATGCAGCAGAAGCCAGCAGCAAAAAGACCGCAGCCAGCAAATACCTTCTTTTGCGTTTGATACTTCTATCTTCAAACATAATTTTCCCTCCATATTGTTCTGGAGGGTATTATTTCCATAATATCAGCTTTTATTCAAACATTTTGCAAAATTCATTTTAATTATAATTCATGTTTTGCAAATATGTTTCCTTGTCTGTTATTGAATTCGAACATTGCCCAAAAGGAATACCATAGTGCGTTCAATATATTATAAATTTTTATTTTTTTTCTTTTCCACATGGTTTTTGCAGCTGTCTCCAGTTGACTCCTGTACCAGCTGGGAAGGAAGTTTGCATGTCTTGAATTCAAAAAGTCTGCAGCCGTTGGGAAAATTCCTATCCCAGGTCACATAGTAATGAGTACATGTTATACAATTCACTTTTTCATTCACCCCATGCAAGCCGCACCCCCTTACCGATGTTATTAAACCATCTTAAGACTTGTCATGTTGTCGCTGGACACATATAGATTCTCGACTTCTCTGCGCCCATTCTTCGCACCCTCAATGAAGTTGTTCTTATCACCATCTACTGTCTCAACATGTATAAGGTAGCTTTCGACAGTACTGAGCTTTTCGATATCCCCGAAAATATTGCTCAGACTTCGACCATTTACAATTTTCTCATATGCTCCATTATCCATTATAACACCTCCTAGTTTTGTTAACAAAACATACATTGGTATTGTCCGCTCAGTGAAGCTATGCTTCACTGCTGACAGGCAATATTTTGCCTGGAAGGGACATAATAATATTTGAAATAGCTTTATAAATATTTTTAACCTAGTTTCTTTTAATATACTCTATGATAGCTTTTAATCTTTAATCAGCGCAGGAGACATAACCTTAAGCACGCCGCCCATGAAATATGCAATTTTGTTAAACAAATTCAAGCTTCCAATACCAACAAACACTCCCAACAGCATAAGAATAAGCATTTCCTGCATAGGTGTGGAGCTGATTCCCAAGAATCCCAGCACTCCATAGATCTGGATGCCATCTATGTTAAAATGCAGTCCTCCATCCATATTAAGATTGTAATCAAGTATCTGATATATAACAGGTGCAGCAACAAGTCCCAGACTCAATGAAACTAGTGTAATGCACAAGCTGAATATCAGTATTCCAATGAAAAATTTGAAGGTCAGATATATGAGTGCTTTCCACAGTTCAGCATCAAAAAGCTCATCTTTGAACTTTATTAGTATGCCTACTCCCTTCTCACGTATTAAGGTGTTTTCCTTAATATTCACTCCCAGAAAAAGTGCTGCCATTTTCCTTTCAAATTTCATAAGGCATTTCACCGAAATCATGAAAACATATAAAAGCGGTATCCCAATAAATATGGGTATTAACCCTATGCCTAGGGAAAATCCAGTTACTATGAAAACAAAATAGAATATTCCTAACGGAAAGGATAGCATCAAATATATCAGACTCAAATATGTCTGTTTATCTGTTATAGTATCAAAAAACCCGCTTACTTCGCTCCTTGTTTGATCCATTTTCAGTCCTCCTTGTAATTATCATCATCTGTATATACGTATCAGAATGAAAAATTCTTCAAATAATATACGTTTGTAATCACTAAAATAATGAAGGATGATATTATGTTGGGATTAGGCTTTGCATGTATCTCAAAAAGCATGAAGGAAAACGGAAAGTTCAAGACAATGAGTGTAAAAACCTTTGAAGGCTTGGAGCCCGAGGAGAGAATAAGGAGGCTTCGATCTATAGCAGTCGACAACCTATATAATGTTTCTAAAATCATGCTTTGGTGCATAAAAAACAGCATAAGCCTTTACCGCTTAAGCTCTGACCTCATACCCCTTGCGACCTATGAGACTGATTGGCATTGGTGGGAGGACCCGGACATCCGGAGCATGTGTGAGAAGATAATGAAAATAGTCGATGAGGGCAGAATAAGAATAAGCATGCATCCTGATCAGTTCTGCGTGCTTAACTCCGACAGGGCGGAAGTAGTTGTGGCAAGCATTACAATTCTTGAACACCATAACAGACTTTCTAATATGGTAGGGAACAGAATCCTTGTCCTTCATGTAGGCAGTGGCACAGGAGGCAAAAGTAAGGCAATAGAAAGGTTTGTAAAGAACTTTAATGCTCTGGCTGAAGATATAAGGAAGAAAATTGTTGTTGAAAATGACGATAAGATTTTCAATGCCGAGGATGTGCTGTCTTTATGTGAGCATTTGAACATTCCAATGGTATTGGATATACATCATCATAACTGCAACCATGAGAAAGACAACCTGCCACAACTGGTAGACAGGATAAGGAACACTTGGAAGGGGCAAAGGCCTAAAGTGCACCTCAGTAGCGGCAGAAGCTGTGCTACCGACAGGCACCATGCGGATTTTATTGATTTTGAGGACTACCAGCAGGCTGTAGAGCTTGTAAAGGATGACTTTGACATAATGATGGAGTGCAAGGAAAAAGACCTTGCAGTGCTGGAAATCATGAGGAAAACTGCAGAACAGCAAGGCTGAATTATAATATTTCCTCAAACCTGCAGACTTGCTTTCCATCTAACTCTTTCATACTTAAGAACATCTCCAAAGGTCTTACCCAAATACCCCGCTCACCATATAGAGCTTGATATACAACATATTCCTCCAGAGTTTCCGAGTGTTTTGCTACATGCAGCACCAGATACTCATTTCCCTTAAAATGTCTGTATTTTGCTCCTATTCTTATTTCTCTTACGTTCATAATTCTCACCTCCAGTCACGTCCGAAACAGTTTTATATACTTAGATTCTCATATCTTAAATCTAATTTCAAGATATACTGTACAATCATGCTTGAATATAAATTTATATAGCTTTATCTTTCGAAGTTAAACCATTACATAATAGTAGAAGAATGCGACGGTACCGCATTTTCGGTTGCGCGATGCAGGCATAGGGTCATTTCTCTGAGGTCCCGTTTCGCGTTTCGCGTGTCTTAGCAAGTCTTCGAAGCAATACTTGCAATACTCGTAACTCGTAACACGCAACTCGAAACCAATATCATCGCATTATTTATATTTAATCCTTAACGGAAGGATGTTTTGTATATGTACACTAATAAAAAGTATTCGTACCTTTTGCAGCAGACCCTACTCATGACTGCTTTCACCTTGTGCAAATTCACAGCCTTGTACTACTCAGCGGTCAAACCTGAGTATATGCTGCTGACTGCTTTGAGAACCTTTATTCTACTGCTTGCCATATATTCACTGCTGAATCTGGTTTTAGCAAGAAGGAGCTTTTTCCTCAGGATAGCCCTTCATGAAGCCCTTGCTCTCATAGTGCTGTCAGACCTGCTCTACTTCAAGTATTTCAGTGTACTGCCGTCAGCTGCTGATTTGCAGTTTTTAAAAGTTCTGCCAACAATAAGGGATAGTGTAATCTCACTTTTTTCAGCAATGCATCTCCTGCTGTTTGCTGATGCTATTTTATTGATAATCCATCATTATTCTGTAAATAAGTATAAGAAAATTTCTGACCCACAGATAATGCCTTCACTTTTCGCAGCCATACTTATAGTGGTTCTTGTCTTTACAGATTTCTCCCTAAGTAACATAAAAAGCAGCGGTCAGGCATACCAAAAGTTTGGCCTGCTGCATTATCATATTTCACAGTTTTCCGGTAATGTGCAGGTCAATGATGACAGCAACAGCCGGAACCTCAAAAAGACTCCGCTATCACCTGATTGGAAAAAAATCGTTAAAGACCCTCGATTCTTTGGAATAGCAAAGGACAGAAATGTTATAGTCATTCAGGTAGAAGCCCTTCAGGACTTTGTGATAAATTTGAATTACAAAGGACAGGAGCTTACACCGAATCTGAATATGCTGCTGCTTTCTGATTCAATATATTTCAACCGCTTCTTTCAGCAGCTGGGAAAGGGCGGTACTTCAGACGCTGAATTCGTCACCCAGAACTCACTTTATCCCTCAATGGATTTGCCTGCCTACAGCAAGTATCAGAACAATAAATTCATGGGCTTGCCTATAATCCTGCGGGAAAAAGGGTATGCTACAATGGCGTTTCACGCTTACAAGCCGGAGTTCTGGAATAGGCAGAATATATATCCCATGCTGGGTTACGACAGGTTCATCAATTTGCATGATTTCAATCCCGAGGAAATATTCGGCTGGGGCTTAAGTGACAAATACTTTTTCAAGCAGTCTGCCAAATACCTCAGTACAGCCACACAGCCTTTTTATTCTTTCCTGATCACACTATCAAGCCATCACCCCTATGCGCTACCTAAGAAGTATAAGACGGTAAAGCTCCAGACTGAGCATGAAAATACAGCTCTGGGGCGTTATATCCAAGCAATACACTATGCAGATGAGGCTCTAGGGCTTTTCATAGATGAGCTAAAAAGGTATGACCTGTTTAGTAATTCAATCATAGCAATATATGGAGATCACCGAGGCATACCTAATGGTGTCACTGAAAATGACAAGCTGATGTCGGTGCTTTTAGGCCATGAATACACCTTTGATGAGTCTCTCAATGTACCTCTTATTATACATATTCCCGGAACTGATGTAAGTGAAACCAATATCATAACGGGCGGGCAGATGGACTTCCTCCCTACCATGTTGAACCTGCTTGGAATAAAGGAAAGCAGGGTAAAGCTTTTCGGACAGGATCTATTGAATGCTGAAAGCGGATTTGTGGCATCCCAATCAAACATGATAAAGGGCTCCTTCATAGATGATTATAAGATATTCGTCATGTCACGAGATGGGGTGTTTGAACACAGCAAGGCATGGAACTTAAGCTCACGGGAACCTGTCGACCTGGAGCTTTGCAGAGATGGCTACGAGAGGGCCTTAAGAGACATACAGCAATCAGAATACATCCTGTCAAATGACCTTATAAAAGAATTCGTCACATTAGGTGATACCGATACAGCCTTTAGCAGTGCTTTGAAGGCTACATCAGATTTCATGGATAGAATTGTAAGGCTTTTCAACAGGATAGTGAAATAAAAGCTCCTTTAATAAGAAGGAGCTTCGAATATATTATTTACTTAATAGTGCCAAAATATTTTCTACTTGCAAATGAACACCCGTTTTAATACAATTTTCGTCAACATCAAAATTTTTATTATGCAAATCTGCTGTAATGCCCTTTGCTTGATTTCCACAGCCTAAATGGTAGAAAGCTCCTTTTGCTTCATCAATAAAATATGAAAAGTCCTCCGCTCCCATGCTTGAAAATTCTTTATATAGTATTTTATCTTTACCTAGTACCCTTTCGGCTGTTTCTTTTATTACATCTACAACTTCATCATCATTTATTACTGCTTCATAGCCATCTATAAACTTAACTATACCTTCACCGCCATAGGTTTTAGCCGTGTTTTCAACTATGCGCTCAATTATTGTTTTAGCATATTCTCTGGTATCAACATCTAGCGTTCTCAATGTGCCTGACATAACTACTTCATCAGCAATAATATTATTTTTTGTTCCCCCACTTATTTTACCAATAGTTAACACTACTGAGTTAAGTGGTGATATATTCCTGCTGACCAAGGTCTGAAGTGCTGTTATTACGCTTCCGGCAATTAATATTGCATCTATTGTTGTATCAGGATATGCTCCATGACCTGATTTTCCTTTTATTGTTATGAATAATTCACCTGAAGATGCATTAAGCTTTCCATATTTTAATTCTATATGTCCGGCATCCATATAAGGCATTACATGTAATCCAATCACATAATCCACATCAGGATTTTTCATGCATCCCTCTTTTATCATTCTTTGTGCACCGCCAATGGCTTCTTCAGCAGGTTGGAAAATTAATTTTACATTTCCTGTCAATTCCTCCTCCATCTCTTTAAGTATCTTAGCTGCACCCAGCAATATCGCAGCATGTACATCATGCCCGCAGGCATGCATAACACCTATATTTTGAGACTTATAAGGTCTATCATTAACTTCTGTTATAGGCAGTGCATCAATATCAGCTCTTATGGCTACTGTTCTGCCTTCTTTTTTGCCTCTTATTAGAGCAACAATGCCCGTATCAGCAATACCGCTTAAATATTCGATACCCCAATTATCAAGATATTCACATATCTTTTTTGAAGTCCTTATTTCACTCCCACTGAGTTCAGGGTTCATATGCAGCTCTCTTCTTATGGTCACAAGCTCTTCAAATATCTCTTCCGACCTTTCTTTAATATCCATATTGCCTCCTCATAATGTTACCATATGGTGCATATCAGTGTGTTCGTTAAAATACCTGGCCCATGCATATGGCACCAGGTATTTTAACATTAAATATTAATCTATCATCTTTGCATACTTGAATATCCAATATCCCATTGGATTCTTCTGCGCATTTTCTACTTTTGCTTCATCTATAAGATAGTTGTCTGCATGATAGTAGATAGGAGCAACGACTGCCTCATCCATAAATACCTTCTCCGCTTTCAAAAGGAATTCATCTCTTGCTTTGCCGGAGTTTTTTGCTGATTCCTTGAGATAATCCTCATACACTTTATTGGCTGGGTTCATTACAGTATCATCTTCCCTGTCTGGATATGGCTGCCATCTCCATTGAGAATAGTTTATTCCGGTGGAGGTAAAGAGATCGAACATAGTCATCGGGTCATTGTAATCCCCAAACCAACCCCCTCTTGCAACAACGAACTTACCCTGGTATCTATTCGTGAAGAATACTGATCTTTCTTCAGCTCTCAGAGTTACATCTATCCCCAGATTATTTTTCCACATTTGCTGTATTGCTTCTGCTACTTTTTTCTCATTTTCATTTACATCATGAAGTAACTCTATTTTCGGGAAGCCCTTCCCATCAGGGTAGCCGGCTGCAGCCAAATATTCTTTCGCCTTAGCGATATTAACATTCCAAGGGTCAATTTCATACTCCTCAGTTAATTTGCCTGTGCTGTCCGATTTTCTAAAGGATGACCCGTCAGAAAAGCTGAAGGATGAAGGAACATAGCCGGATGCCGGAATCTGGCCTCCTCTAAGCACCTGCTCAACAATCATTTTCCTGTCTATTGCCAGTGATAAGGCTTTTCTTACATTTACATCATTTGTAGGTTTTACATCTACGTTAAATGTATAGAATGCACATCCCAGACCAGGTTCATTATGGAAGTTAGGATCTTCTGAGGCAAGCTTAGGTATCTCACCGTGAGGGATGGTTGCCAATACTTGTATTTCTCCTGCTCTATATCCTTGCAATGCTGTGGTGTCTTCAGTAATTAGCAAGCCTTTGACACCTTTCAAGTTGACGTTTTTGGCATCCCAATAATTTTCACTTTTTTCAAACAGTAAATGAGAACCAATCTGATATTCTTTTAACTTAAAAGCCCCATTGGATATGCAGGTTTCCGGAGCCTTCTCCCAACCTTCACCCTGCTCTGCAATATCTTCTCTTGAGGGCATAAATGAGAAGAAGGATGTCAGGCTGAGGAAATATGGGACAGGTCTTTTTAATTCTACACGTAAGGTCAGATCATCAATTGCATTAATTTTTATATCTTCGAAAGTTCCTTTACCATCATAAAATTCCTGTGCTCCAACTATATAGTCAGTTAACAAAAAAGCATAGGATGCAGCTGCCTCAGGTAAGCATAACTTTTTCCATGCATAAACAAAATCTTTGGCGGTTACAGGCTTTCCATCTGACCATTTTGCATCTGCCCTTAATTTGAAAGTGTAAACTGTACCTTCTACACCTGCTGCATTTGCAGTGATTTCATAGCTTTCTGCCGCAGCAGGCTTGAGACCCTCTTTAGTATCTATCATCAAGCCTTCAAACAATGTGTTAATAATGTCTCCACCCTCTGTTGTCCCACAGATCTGAGGATCCCATGACTTTGGTTCTGAGCCTATGTTCCACATCAGGATTGAATCTGAAATACTTTCTGCAGCTGGTTGTTCTGCTGCGGGAGTCTCCGTTGCCACTGGTGTCGGCTTTGTACAACCTGACAGAGTTGTGAATACCATTGCCATAATTAAGAATACCACTAATAGTCTCTTTGACCTTTTCATATTTTCCCTCCTCATTTTTTATAACGAATAGGAAATTATAAATTTCCTTAACGTACCAATTTCCGTAAATGAGTTTCATAAAAGGCTTCCTTAGTCGTTAAACTGCTTCAATAGAAGCCTTTTTATAGTTAGCAATTATATTGCTAATTATTTCTAATTTTGTATCAGATGACAGGCTACAAAATGTTTGTTTCCTACATCTATCAGTTTAGGAACTGCTTCCTGGCAGGCATCATTTTTATACTTGCATCTTGTCCTGAATTTGCACCCGCTGGGTGGATTAATAGGGCTGGGCACATCACCCTCCAGAATAATTCTATGTGTCTTTTCAGATAATTCAGGATCAGGAATTGGTATTGAAGATAATAGTGCTTTTGTATAAGGGTGAATTGGGTTGTCGTAGAGTTCGTCTCTTTCAGCAACTTCTACCAGACTACCTAAATACATTACCCCGATCCTATCGGAAATGTGTCTTACCATGCTCAAATCATGGGCAATAAATAAATAAGTAAGACCAAGCCGTTCCTGTAAATCCTCCAGCATATTCACTACTTGAGCCTGGATAGATACATCTAGTGCGGATATGGGCTCATCACATATAATGAATTCAGGGTTTACGGATAATGCTCTAGCTATCCCAATCCTTTGCCTTTGACCTCCAGAAAACTCGTGGGGATATCTGCTTGCATGGATTTTGCTCATACCAACCAAATCTAACAGCTCAATTATTCTCTGCTCTCTTTCTTTCCCACTTGCAATTTTATGTATATCTAAAGGCTCACCTACAATATCCGCTACAGTCATCCTGGCATTTAGTGATGCATATGGATCTTGAAATATCATTTGGATTTTCTTTTTATATGGTATTAAATCTTTTTCATTGAGTTGCCCAATGTCTACACCATCGTAAAGGATTTTCCCATCTGTCGGTTTATATAATCGGATGATGGTCCTCCCGGTAGTTGACTTTCCGCATCCGGACTCACCTACTAAACCAAAAGTTTCTCTTTTATTAATAAAGAAAGATACATCATCTACAGCTTTTATATAATCAATTTTTTTATTGATTATCCCTTTGGTCTTTTTAAAATATTTCTTTAATCCACTGATTTCTATTAATCTTTCACTATGCTCCACTCCTGACACCCCCCTTTTGCCGCTCATAATCTTCAACAGCAGGTGCATTTTTATCCAGCATCCAGCACATGGCCTTATGCTCTTCCTTTTCAAAGTATGGAGGTATTTCTTCCTTACAAATATTCATTGCATAGCTGCACCTGTTGCAAAAGGGACATCCTTTTGGTGGATTAAGCAAATCAGGAGGAGATCCTGGGATTGGGACAAGCCGCGTTCTGCTTCCTGTAGATATTCTGGGTATGGATTTTAACAATCCCATGGTATATGGGTGCAGTGGATTATAAAATATGTCTTTTACCGGGCCTTCTTCCATTATTAATCCACCGTACATTACGATTACCCTGCTGCAGACTTTGGCTACTATTCCAAGATCGTGAGTTATCAATACTGTAGCCATATTAAGTTTTTGGCTTAGTTCTTTTATCAAGCCCAGAATTTGTGCTTGTATCGTAACATCAAGAGCTGTTGTTGGCTCGTCAGCTATCAGCAGTTGGGGATTGCACGCCAGGGCCATAGCTATCATGACTCTTTGCCTCATACCTCCGCTATATTCATGTGGATAACTGTTAAGCCTATCTTCTGGAGATGGAATTCCTACCATATCAAGCATTTTAATTGTTTTTTCTCTTGCTTCCTTATTGCTGATGTTATTGTGTTCTTTTATTATTTCAACTATCTGATTTTCAATTGTATATACAGGATTTAGGCTAGTCATTGGATCCTGGAATATCATGGACATTTTATTTCCCCTAATATCTCTCATCTCTTTAGTATTCTTCGCTAAAATATCTTCCCCATTAAATAGTATTTCACCACCAATGACTTTCCCAGGGTTCTGAAGAAGTCTCATCACAGAAAGGAATGTAACGCTCTTACCACTTCCTGACTCCCCAACTACACCTAAGGGTTCACCATGCTTTACTTTAAAACTTACATCTCTTATAGCTTTTACCTCTCCTATATGTGTAAAGAAAGAAGTTTCCAAATTGTTGACTTCAAGTATATAGTTGCTCATATAAATACTCCTCTCCCAATTACGCCCTAAGCCGGGGATCCAATGCATCCCTTAGACCATCGCTAAATATGTTAAATGCCAATATGGTAATGGACATTGCCAAAGCCGGATAAAACATTTGATATGGATAGGTAGTAAGTGCTTGGAGAGCATCATTGCATAAGCTGCCCCAAGATGCATTAGGTGCTGCTACACCTAATCCTGTAAAGCTTAAAAATGCTTCAGTAAACATAGCTGATGGTATCTGCATCGTTAAAGATACCATTATCGGCCCCATAGCATTAGGCAGCAAGTGTTTGAGCAGGATTCTGCGCGTTGATGCTCCGATGGTTCTGGCTGCCAAAACAAATTCCTGTTCTCTCATGCTTAAAACTTGTCCTCTTACAATACGAGCCATGCCTACCCAATAAGTCAAACTAATTGCTATTATTATAGATTGTAGGCCTGGCTTTAAAATAACCATCAATAAAATTACATATAGCATCATTGGAATTGAGCTTATTATATCTACCAACCTCATCATCAGATTATCAACTCTGCCTCCGAGGTAGCCTGATAAGCCTCCATAGAATATACCAATAACAAAATTAATAATCGCCGCCACAAAACCTACTATTAAAGATACCCGCGCTCCATATACTACCCTGATGAACATATCCCGACCTAGAGAGTCAGAGCCCCAGATATACGTTTTGTTTGATACTTTACCGAAGGGCTTAATGACCTTATCATTAGACTTTATTTCATATCTATCTATTTTTTTATTCAGTATGGTTCTTGCCTCACTAAGTGTAACTGTCTCTGCACTTCCGCCCTGTGAGGAATAATACTTCTTTAAATATTGGTAATCACTGACTTTAATTAGAGGGTTTTTCTTGTATGCTCTCTCTATTTTTATAAATTCGGTTTTTGCGTTGAAATATGGACTGTAATCTATCAATACAGTATTGCCGTTAATATCGTAGTAATACTTTTTTCCTATCTTATCATCTTTGATTAAATCAGCTAATTTAATCAACTTGCCATCTTTTGTAACTTCTATAGCTTTGTACTCACTGGTTATATACATATAATCATTATTATCCAGTTCGTAAATGCTCAATTTGGGTGGTATATTAGATAAAGTTAACTCCTGTTCCACATAGCTGTACTTCCAGAAAAATGGTATTAGGATTGCGGATAAAACAATTATAGTTATCATTATTAAGGATACTATTGCGCTTTTGTTTCTTTTTAACCTTCTCCAACTATCTTGTGAATATGTTAGACTTGGTCTATCGATTATTTCAGAATCAGCAACCTCTTTAATTAGCGGTTCCCACCTGTGATCTAATTTAGCTGTGCCGGACAAGCGTATCACCTCTATTCATATTTTATTCTTGGGTCTATAAATACATATAAAATATCTACAACCAGTACAGTGAGCACTAAGAATATTGCAAAGAAGACGGTAGTGCCCATTATTAAGGTATAGTCTCTATTAAGTATGCTGATAGTGAAAAGGCTGCCAATGCCGGGTATGCCAAATACTTTTTCTATAACAAAGGAACCGGTTAATATTGATGCTATCATTGGACCAATATAGCTTACTATCGGAAGAAGTGCATTGCGCAGAGCATGTTTTCCTATTACTTTAAACTCCGATATTCCCTTGGCTCTTGCTGTCCTTATGTAGTCTTGCTGCATTACGTCTAAAATTGAAGTTCTGGTTAATCTGGTGACAAAGGACATGGAAAAGGCTCCTATAACAAGCACTGGTCCTATATAGCCTTTTGGATCTTCAATACCAAAAGATGGGACCCACCCTAAGGCGGCGCTGAAAAGATACAAAAAACCTGTTGCAAGAACAAAGCTTGGAATAGTTGCCCCAAGTGTCGAAAGAACCATAACAAATCTATCAATCAGTTTATTTTGCCTTAGAGCGCATACTATACCCATTAAAATACCAACAACGATAATTAGCGCACATGAATATGTACCTATCATCAAGGAGTATGGGAACCCGTCCTTAATTATCCTGTCAACAGTAAGTCCCTGCTTTGTGAAAGATACGCCGAAGTCTCCTCTAATAGAATTACTGAGGTACTTGAAGTATTGTACATAGACAGGCTTGTCTAATCCATACTTCGCAAAAACTGCCTCTCGGATAATAGCATTTGGCATTTTTTCAGCACTAAATGGGTCTCCGGGGATTGCCTTCATTAAGAAAAAGGTAATAGTTATAATAAATAAGATTGTTAAGGCAGCTGAAAAAATCCTTTTTAAAATATACTTATCCATTTATTCCACCCCCCTTTATATTTATTGCTTCCCTGGCTAATAGCTTATCTTCAACTGTTAATCCAGTAAATAATCTAATACCTTTACTATCTTGTTGTCTTTTATATATATGCGCGGTGTTCTCCTTGATAGCCTGCAAACCACTTCATTTTTGTTTGTATCAGCTAACTCTGATATGGCTTGCACATCCAAAGTACCATTTGTTCCGTCTCCATAAATTATTACTTCATCACCTTCCTTTGCATCTTCAATATCAGTTAAATCCACCATACATTGATCCATACATATCACACCTACTATAGGGGCTTTTTTACCGCGTATAACAACATATCCCTTATCTCTCATATTTCGCGGGTAGCCATCAGCATATCCGAAGGGTATGGTTCCTATTACGCTATCCCTCTCCGCTCTCCACAAGTAGTTATAGCTAATACCTTCGCCTCTGCTAATATTTTTTATAAAATATACTTTAGATTTAAATGTTATAACCTGCTTCAAACGTATGTTTTCAGCATCATAGGATTTTAGTCCATATATTATAGCTCCCGGCCTTATCATATCGAGCCTGTATTGAGGATAATCCACACCTGCAATACTATCGCATATATGTCTATATTTAAAATTGCAGCCTTTTAAATCAAGCTTATTAACAGCGGCCATAAAATTGTTATACTGTTTAGAATCTTCTTCAACGCTTTCCAGTGCAAAATGGGAATATATTCCTTCCACGTTCAGATTATCAAGCTTAAATATTTTTTCAATTTCTGATATGCTTTCATCACAATCTATAAATCCAAGTCTATTGAATCCGGTGTCGTATTTTATATGAACAGTTGGTTTTTTACCATGTGATATACCTAGCTCATTTAATATCCTGGCTTGTCTCAAAGAAAATATTGTTTGAGTGATATTATTTTTCACTATATACTCCAGTTGTTCATCTGGAGTATATCCCATGATAAAAATCGGGTAGTCCCTAAACTTCCTTCTCAACTCAAGGGCTTCTGTCAATGTTGCAACAGCTAAATAATCCGCGCCATTTTCCATTATTGTATGGGCTATGTCTAAAGCACCGCAGCCATATCCATTAGCTTTTACCACTGCTGATATTGCTATATTATCCCCAACCATTTTCCTTATTTGTTTCATGTTATAGGCTATGTTGTCAAGATTCACCTCAACTATTGTGTCCCTTAAAACAATATCATTCATATATGTACACTCCCAAATTCTGTTCGTTATCATTAATTGAATTTTTTACCATAATTTCTATGTAGCATTAACTACACTATACTTAAATTATGCTAGTTTTGCAAGTATTATTACTATAATAATAAAAATATTTTGATTGTTATAGTAACACTCACTAAATCTCCGAAAACAAAAAAGGCTTCTATTGAAGCCTATTAACGACATAGCCTAACATTCATATACCTCCAATCATAAAATATATTCCGAGGCTTGATCTGTATTATTGTGTTACAATACAAAGAATATTAATTAAGAGCCGATTACTTTTTAGCTGCTGATACTAGTGCTTCAAAAATCTTTAGAAACATGGGATATCTCTTGGTCAAGCATTCAGGATGGCATTGTATGCCAACCAGGAATTCCCTATCAGTGCTTTCCATTCCCTCTGTTATTCCATCTTCAGACATGGCAGACACTACAAGGTTAGCCCCCAGTTTTTTTATGGCTTGATGATGAAATGAGTTAACATAGAGCTTATCTGTATCAAATATATTATACAGCTTGCTGTTTTTTTCAATATTTATTGAATGATAGAGCTCGTCCACAGATGTTCCATCCGGGCTATGTCCAAAAGAACCGGGTATCTGTGCATTAATGTCCTGGTATAGGCTTCCTCCCAAAGCTATATTTATTAGTTGATTCCCCCTGCATATTCCAAGTATGGGCATATTGTTGTCATACGCCCTTCTGAACAACCCTATCTCATAATCATCTCTTACTGACGATATTGCATTCACTAAGCTTATAGGATTTTCTCCATAGGAAAGAGGCGAAATATCAATGCCACCTGTAAAAATAATACCATCTAAAATATTCATATAGTCAGCATAGTCTTTTTCGTTACTTATAACCGGAATACATACCGGAATCCCTCCTGCTGAAGATACTGAGTCGGTGTAATTGCTGCTTACTGAATAATAGCCTTTCTTTTCCCCCATAAAAGTTGTTATGCCAATAACTGGTTTCATAATAAATCCTCCGTTTTAATAGGTTAGTGCCACATAGAAAAGACATAGGAGTAATTACTCCTATACCCCTCCGTAATTGATATTATGTAGCATTAATTACATTATACCAATCAATGTGGCTTTTTCAAGTATTATTACATTAGTATTTTAAATATTTTTACAATTCTTGAAATTTCAAACATCAAAATATGCATAAAAAAAATTGCAGCTCTCTCTGCAATCTTTTCTTATATAGTATCTGTTTTATGTTATTTAAGGAAGTATTTATTCAGTTTTTTAATATTCTCCAGATTTTTTAAGCATTTTTCCTTATTGCGTGTGAAATATTCAAATATTAGAATATTGCAAAGTGCTATAGGTCCAACATATGAATTATAAAAATATATTGGATTTTCACTTGTCGCAATCAGTACATAATTTGACAGTTTTGCAAGTTTATTTTCATTATTATCTGTAATAATTATGGATTTTGCCTTTACATCATGTACATGCTTAATCGCATTATATGAATCTATTGAATACCTGGGAAAACTTATCATAATTACTGCATCGTCATGTTCAATTCTTGATAAGCTATCGTATAATGCTATACCACCATATGTAATAGTTTCGCAGTTTAGTCCCAGCCTTTTAAAATTATAATAGACTAAATCAGCAATAGTTTTACAGCTGCCCATACCAAGTATATATACTTTTTTTGCTTTTCCAATCTCATCAACTGCAGCTTTTAAGACATCCGCATCAAAGCTCATAATTGTTCTGTTTAAATTTGCCAGTTCATTCTGGAACAGATTTGCATAATCCTTATTATCTTCACCAATTAGTTTTATTGTCTTCAACATTTTATCAATAGGATTTTTACCGGTATCATTTATTTCCATTAATAAAACATTTTTAAATTCTATGAAGCCTTCATAGCCTAGTCTTTGACAAAACCTAACTATGCTTGCATCACTTACGCCTATGCTGTTTGCAAGTTCAGCAGAGGAAATTGCAGGAATATATTTATAGTTAATCAAAATATAATTTGCAATTTTCTGAAAGCTGGGAGTAAGATCATTGAATTCCTCTTCTAATTGCTTAAGTATCCTTTTTTTCTCCATATATTATCCTCCCTTCGATAATAATCCATCTCAAATAACATATTCTTCAATATTACTACTTAATCAACAGGTTTATTTTATCACAAAATAGGTTTGAAATGCAGTCACGTTTTTCTAATTTTCGATTTAATAACCTATAGCTTTCCCGTCTCTTCTTGGATCTGCAGCTCCACTCAAGGTTCCATTCTCTTCAAATTTAACAGCTTGAACGGAACCCATCTTTCTATCCCAATCATCTAGAGCTACAACCTTATGTCCCACTTTTTTCAATTTATCTATTGAGTCTATCGCTATCCTTGTTTCATAGTGCAATTCATTGCTTGTGTCATCTGCAATTCTTGGAGAATCAACAGCATCTTGAATTTTCATGTTATGATCTATTAATTTTGATATGACCTGAGCCACTGTTGATATTATCGTGCCGCCACCAGGTGAGCCTAATACCGCAAATGGTTTTCCCTTTTTCAATATTATAGTTGGGCTCATAGAACTAAGGGGTTTTTTACCCCCTTCAATTGAATTTGGTTCATTAAAGCCTACAGCAAAATCATCCATTTGATCATTTAGCAGTATACCGGTCCCCTCAGTTACAACACATGAACCAAAAAAATGATCTATTGTTTTTGTCACGGCTACTAAATTTCCATTTTTATCTGCTATAGAGAAATGGGTTGTATCCTTATGTTCATACATCCAAGGATTATTACATTCATATTCTTGAGCTTTATTCATATCTATTCTATCTGCCAGTTTTTTTGCATAATTCTTTGAGCAAAGTCCTTTAAGTGGAACTTGCACAAAATCTGTATCTCCCATATACCGTGCTCTATCAGCATAGCATAGCTTGAATATTTCTGAAAATAAATGTAAATACTCCGGCGAATTTACTTCCATACATCCTATATCAAAGCTTTCTAATATGTTTAGAATTTGTATCAAATGTGTACCACCTGAGCTTGGTGGAGGCGAGGATATTATTTCATAACCTCTGTAACTGCCGGAAACAGGCTTTCTAACTTGTACTTTATAATCAGCCAGGTCTTCCATTGTCATAATACCCTTTGAATCTTGCACTGCTTTAATTATGGATTCTGCCACTTCTCCCTTGTAAAATGCATCTTTTCCTCCTTTAGCTATTTTTCTTAATGTGTCAGCTAAATTTGGATTTTTAATAATATCACCTGGTTTGTATGGCCTTTTACTCTTCAAATATGTTTTAGCACTAGCTTCATAACTTCTTAACTCTTTCAAGTTTGTTTTCATATCACCTGCCAATAACGGTGATACAACATATCCATCCTGAGCTAACTTTATAGCAGGCTCCATTACTTCTTCCAAAGACATGGTTCCATAATGCTCTAAAGCATATATAAGACCTGCAACTTCTCCCGGTACTCCTACTGATTTTCCCCCAATAACATTTTCACCGTTTATAACCTCTCCATCATTTCCTATCTCCCACATATCCGGTTTAGCCATTTTGGGGGCAACTTCCCTAAAATCAATAAATATATTCTCACCTGTTCCTGCAATCCTGGCAGTCATAAAGCCTCCGCCACCCAGCCCTGATGCATTAGGTTCACATACTCCTATGGCAAATCCGACAGCAATTGCAGCATCTATAGCATTGCCACCTTTTTTCATTATCTCTATTCCGGCTTGTGAAGCTTCATATTTCCCTGTGGAAACTATTCCACTTTCTCCTATATCGCCTCTTCCAGTTCTTATCATATTCCCTGTGCTGTCAAAGGTTCTAAATTCATCATAATCAGATTTTCTTAGAGGATTCTCCCCCATGTTTACACATCCTCTCTTAAATAAACATTACTCATATTCACAATTACTATTAAACCATCCTCCATGTAGCATTGATTCCATTATATAACTATTATAATTTCATTGTAGTATTACCTACATATTATATGACTTGTTTTATGATTGCAAGCAGATGTGCGAATAAATTGGCAATAGCTAGAAACCAGTTTCTACAAAAATACACCTACTCATGAATTTTTACATTCATAAGAAGGTGTACATATCGTACATCATATTCTAGCAAAGAATACTTGCTATTACTCTTCTTCATCAGGAAGCTCGGCGTTGTGGTAAACGTCCTGCACATCGTCGTTGTCGTCGAACATATCCATCATTTTGTTTATCTTCTTTATATCATCTGCAGCGGTTACTTCGATGAAATTCTGAGGTACCATTGTCACTTCTGCCGAAGCCATTGGTATTCCAAGTTCTTCAAGCTTTTGCCTTACTTCAGAGAAGCTTTCTGCGGAAGTCAATATTTCAAAGGAATCCTCTTCAGCAGTGAAGTCCTCTGCACCTGCTTCAAGTGCCTGCATCATCAGCTCTTCCTCGTCTATCTTTCCGTCTTTCTCAACGATGATCACGCCTTTTTTGTCAAACATCCAGCTTACAGCGCCTGAAACTCCCATACTTCCGCCGTTCTTGTCAAATATGTGCCTCACATCTCCCGCTGTCCTGTTCCTATTCTCGGTAAGCGTGGAAACGATAACTGCTACTCCGCCGGGAGCATATCCCTCGTAGACAATCTCTTCGTAGTTCACGCCTTCCATCTCGCCGGAGCCTTTCTTTACAGCTCTCGCTATCGTGTCATTCGGCATGTTGTTTGACTTTGCTTTTGCTATAACATCGGCAAGCTTGGTGTTGGTGCTTGGATCCCCACCGGCCTTGGCAGCCATGGCGATTTCTTTGCCAAGCTTAGTGAATATCTTACCTCGCATGGCATCAGCTTTGCCTTTTCTATGTTTAATATTTGCCCATTTTGAATGTCCGGACATATATGAATAACCTCCCCTAAACTTTATGAATAAAACCACATCTATAATGCATAGGAAAGTACAAATTTCCTTAGTGCATTACTTTCCGTTAAATGCATTTCATAAAAGGCTTCCTTAGTTGTTGTAATGTTTTAATAGAAGCCTTTTTTATTTTATCACAAAGTACTTTTATATGTAAACTAATTATTTCCTTTTTTCTGTTGGCACAAACTGTGGTAAAGACACTCTCTTATGTGTGCTTCTTTGATGCATGCCATCTACCTTGCTCTTTATACGTTCTGATGCATTTCCTGTGAGTAAGTAATTGTCAAGCTCCTCATAGCTCATTCCCATCTCCTGCTCGTCGGTCTGATTCTCCCAAAGTCCGGCTGTCGGTGGCTTTGTTATAACTATTTCTGGAATACCCAGCTTATATGCCAGCTCTATTACTTCTTTTTTTACAAAACTCGTCAAAGGCAGGAAGTCTACTCCACCATCACCATATTTTGTGAAATAGCCTATTGTCAGCTCACTCCTGTTGCCTGTACCTGCAACCAGATAATTCTTTACTCCTGCATTATAATAAAGAGTGATCATCCTAAGTCTGGACTTTATATTTGCTACTGCAAGCCTTGGGTCGCTTTCCTGCACTCCAAGTACAGCTTTCATTGCATCAAAAGCATCGTTTAGAACCACTGTCTTTGTTTCGAGCTGAAGTGCCTCAGCCACAAGGTGTGCGTGCTCCTCATCTATCGGGTTGCTGTAACATGGCATTATTACTCCTAATGAATTTTCAGGAAAAGCTTTTCTACAAAGTGCTGCTACAACAGCAGAGTCTATTCCACCTGAAAGGCCAAATACAACGCCTTTGACGCCTGCTTCTCCCACAGTACTTTTTATCCAGTCCACTGCTTCGTCTATTACTTTGTCTACATTTTTCATGAAAAGACCTCCAAATTTTAAAATATATAATTCAACAACTATATGTTTTGCAATAAACCTTCTACATTAAAATTCAAATATTGCAAAATCATTTTCCTTTATTTCAAATGAAAGCTTTATTTATATATAATAGCATTCTTAAAAATTGATGTAAATAATCAATATACTCTGCGAAAAAAAATATCCAATTTCAAATTCATCTGCGTGTAAATATTTACATGCAATAATAACACAGGTATTGCAGAGATTAATAATGAAAAATAGTATATGAAATAGCAGAACGATGCTATAAATGGAGAAAATATGAATAAAGACACAAGCATAGTAAAAACTGCACTGATTGGCCTGATAGTAGGCCTTGTAAATGGTATTTTCGGCTCAGGCGGCGGGACTATACTTGTACCCTGTCTTGTTTTTCTAATGGGCATAGAGGATCACAAAGCCCATGCAACTGCAATTTCTATAATACTACCTTTGTCCCTTATAAGCTCTTTTGTCTACTTTGGGTATGACGTTATAGACCTGGGGCTTACTCTGAAGGTTGCCACAGGCTCAGTATTAGGTGCATTAGTTGGCTCCTGCATTCTGAACAAGGTTCCTGTAAATGCTCTAAGGAAAATATTCGGCATATTTATGATAATTGCCGCTGTAAGGATGGTGTTTTAATGCTTACAGTGCTTATTGGCTTTGCTTCGGGCATCATAAGCGGCATGGGTATTGGAGGAGGAACGCTGTTGATACCCGCTCTGGTCTTCCTGGTCGGCACCAGGCAGCAGATAGCCCAAAGCATAAACCTTTTAGTGTTCATACCCTCTGCAATAGCCGCACTCTATGTGCATACAAAAAAAAAGAACATAGAAAAGGGTCTGCTGTTAAAACTGGCGATAACAGGCTGCGTTGGAGCTGTAATAGGTTCTTTGCTTGCTGTAAATCTTGACTCCAACCTTTTAAAAAGATTCTTCGGTATATTCCTCTTAATAATTGGAGTTTATGAAATAACTTCGAAAAGTAAAACAAACTAGACAAAAAAAGAAGGAAGGTTGCAAATGAAAATCAGGAGATTATTAGCTGCATATGCACTGGCAAGGGGTGTGGCCAAATACCGTCAAAACAAACAGAATAGTCCTGCCGACAAAAATGAAAAGTGCGAGAACTATTTCAGATGTGACGATGTTGAAAATGACGGAAGGGGGAATTATTGAGTAAACAACCGCACCTACTCGGTTGCGCAAGCCACTGATTAGGTGTATTATTTTTATTAGTGAGTATTTTTTGAACTATTGTAGGCTTAGATGGCGGTACGCAGCAATGAATAGGAGCGATAACAGAAATGCAAACTTCAAAATTGATAAAAAGATTTATCAAAATAAATTTCCCAGCACTTACACATCGTGATTTTTTATACTTTTGGACCGGACAAGCTGTATCTCTTATTGGAACATGGATGCAGAGCGTGGCACAAGCATGGCTCGTGTATACTATGACTGACTCACCCTTCCTGACGGGTTTAATCGGCGCTGTGCAATTCTTGCCTGTCATGCTCTTATCATTATTTGCAGGTGTAGTCATTGATAAGCTGCCCAAGAAAAAAATCCTGTATATAACACAAACCATTTCTATGGTACTGGCACTTATACTGTCCATTCTTGTACTTACCGGCAATATTCAATATTGGCATGTGCTGGCCGTAGCTTTTTTGCTGGGCTGCTCCAATACTATAGATATGCCGACAAGACAGGCGTATATAATCGAAATTACAGGCCGGGAGGATTTAATGAACGCTATAGCATTGAATTCTATGGTTTTCAATCTTGCACGAATCATCGGGCCAAGTATAGGTGGGTTGATTCTAGCCAGCGCCGGAGCCGGCTGGTGCTTCCTCATCAATGGTCTCAGCTTTGTTGCAGTGCTGTACGGGCTGTCCAGAATAAAGAGTCAACCCTTCGTCAGAAAGGTGTCGTCAAACACCCGCATGCTTTCGGAAATAAGGGAAGGACTGTCATATATCAAAGGAGATATAGTGCTGGTGAAAACCCTGCTTATGGTCACAGTTGCAGGAATATTCATCTTTAACTTCAACGTGCTGATACCTGTATTCACAAGAGAAGTACTGCTTCTCGATGAAAAAACCTTCGGCTTTCTTATGTCCAGCTTGGGCTTTGGTTCAATGATCGGTGCACTGCTCGTTTCTGTGAAAGGCAGGAAAGGACCAAAACCCCATATCATATTTGCAAGCTTGATAATAATCTCGACCCTTTTCATAATAGTAGGATTTAGCCGTGCATACCTTGTTACTGCGTTGGTTCTTGCTGTTATTGGAATTTTTAATATTCTTTTTTCCACAACTGCAAATTCGACTATACAGATCATATCAAAGGATGAATACAGAAGCAGGGTAATGAGTGTATATACCCTGCTGTTCGCAGGCACTACCCCCATAGGCAACGTTTATGCCGGCTTTGTGTCAGGCAGGTTCGGTGCAGACATAGCTTTTTCTATAAGTGGTTTATTTATATTAATCCTTGCTGTTGCAGTAAATTTTATACTAAAAAGCAGAACATATCCTCTAACTAATGAAAAAGCCAGGGAAATTTAGAATCATCATTGGCTTTTCATAGAACTAAACGTTCTTTCTAAAGCTCCCTCATACTGCAAAATTATAATGGAACACATTATTAGGAATATACCGGTAAGCTGTACAAACCCCATCCTTTCACCCAGCAGAAAAAATGACATAAGTATGGTTATTGGAAGCTCTGATGTTGCTGCTATGCTTGCCTTATCCGCTCCCACTCTGTTGATACCATTATAGAGAAATATTACAGGCAATATTCCCGATACTACAGCCAGCTCGCAGATATATAACAGCAGCTCTGTAGTCATGGCAAACTCAAACCTGAAAAAGCCCGGTCTAAGTATCAATGTCACCACCAAAATAGTGAGAGTTGTATAAAAGGTTGTGACTAAAGGTTCAAAACCTTTAAGCTTCACATCCGCATATATATTATAAAAAGCATATGCAGTGCTGGATAGTACTCCAAATACTATTCCAATAAGAGGAGTCTTTGCCAAATCAATATTGAAAACGTTTATTACCATTAAGCTTCCCAGAAAAGCAGCTATTAGTGCCAGGTTATTGGTTAGTGTAATCTTCTTGGTTTTTGTCGCCATGAAGAAAATGCTCACAAGTACAGGGTGAGTGAACAGGAGCATTGAAGCTATCCCTGCATTCATTCTCTGCAATGCAAGATAAAAAAGAATTGTTGTTCCGGCACTTCCAATCAAGCCCTGTATCAGAACCGTCTTTAAGCTTCTTCTATCCAGGCGAAGTCTTTTAATATCCACTGCGGCAAAATAGACAAGCATGAACAATAATGCAGCTATATTCTGTAAAATGAGCAGATCAAAAACATTTATCCCAGTGTTCATTACAGTCTTGCCAATAACAGCAATTAATGCAAAAAAGAATGCTGCAAGCAAGACATAAACATATCCCGTCTTATTTCTATTCAAAGCTGTACCCCCTAAGCGTTTTGTTGAAAACATCTATAAACTTATTCAAATTCCGCAAAACCGGTTTCCTTGATTTTATTGAATTCGCACATTACCCTATATATATTCTTTAGTGCGTTCAATATCTAAACAATATACTTGGCTAACCTTCCATAACTGATTTCATCTACCTCAGCCTTGATATAAATCCCATCTTCCCTATACTGCTCTTCTACTACCTCGTTAGCACTGCCATATATTGTGGAAACCATACTCCCCTCTGAGTAGGGTATTAAAAGCTCCACAGTCTTTGACTGCATTCCTGCATACTTTTCAATAAGTGAAATAAGCTTCGGTAAGCCTATTCTCTCTACAGCAGAAATATGCACAGCATTCTCTACGTCCTTATATTCCACTGCGGTGAATTTGCCCGGGCATTTATCTATCTTATTAATTGCCATTATAGTATACTTATCATCCGCACCCAGCTCTGCCAGCACATCCATAACGACACTCACCTGAGTTTCATAATCAGGATTGCTGCCGTCAACCACGTGTATTAAAAGATCGGCATACAGCACTTCTTCCAATGTCGACTTAAAGGCTTCAACCAGATCATGAGGCAGTTTCCTGATAAAACCTACAGTGTCTGTGATAAGGACCTCCTTGCCGTTATGAAGGGTCACCTTTCTGGTTGTAGGATCAAGGGTGGCAAAAAGCTGGTCCTTGGCATATATGTCAGCCTCTGCAAGATTATTTAGCAGTGTGGACTTTCCCGCATTTGTATAGCCTACAAGACATACCTGAAAAACCTTTCTGGATACCCTGCCTTCCCGCTGAAGATCCCTGTGTTTTTTGACCTCCTTAAGGTCGTTCTCCAAATCGTTAAGCCTATCCCTTATCCTTCTTCTGTCTACCTCCAGCTTCTTTTCCCCGGGTCCTCTGCTGCCGATGCCACCGCCTATTCTTGACATATGCTGCGCCATGCCTATTAATCGGGGCATCATGTATTTGAGCTGAGCAAGCTCCACTTGAAGCTTGCCCTCTCTCGACTTTGCCCTCTGCGCAAAAATATCAAGTATCAGTTGAGTCCTATCTATCACCTTAAGTCCCAGAGCTTCTTCCAGGTTCCTCATCTGTGCTCCTGAAAGCTCCTCATCAAAAATCACAAGGTTCGCATCCATTGCTTGACTGAGAAGCATAAGCTCCTTAAGCTTTCCTTTTCCTATGAAAAAAGCTGTGTCCTTTTTATCCCTGCTCTGAACTAATCTTCCGACTTCATAGCCTCCTGCTGTTTTCAGCAGCTCTCTAAGCTCATCCAGGGCTTCCTCCTCTTCAATGCCTACAAGCACTGCCCTCTCAGTGTCATTATCAACCTCTTTGCTTGCTTTTCTAATACCCTTTATACTTGCTTCCACTTCATTAATTACATCCAGAATATTGACCTTCATGAGCCGATCCTGGCTATAAGGCCCCATGACAATTGTCTGAAGCTGCTTATCGCTGTCAGCACCAAGAAAAGCAATGCTGGCATTAGTCATCTTCCCATCTGCTACTCCTACAGCAGCCATAATGTCAAATTTCATCTTTCTTAAAGCAGAGATGTCAACATCCGAAAGACCTCCAGAGCCGTTAGGATGCGTGTGCACACACCTTATACCGCTTAAGCTTTCCTCGGACCTTCTGCTGTTAAAATCCTTCAAAGTGACAGTGTTCTCGTCACCAATGCTTATATCAAGTACTCCACCCTTCCTATCTATGTATACTGCAATCTCCTTGCCGGTTTGCTCTGTTACATCACAGATTTCTGCTATTATCTCCTCTGAAACCAATTGATACTTTTCAACATTTAAATCCTTAAGAGCTTCCAACCGTTTTATTAATGATTTTTTAATTCCAACTGTGTTGTCCATATAACCACCCCGTTTGCTTTCTTATAAGCTGTCTATATGTTTTGCACAAAACATTTTTCATTGAATTCAAATGTGCAAAACATTTTCCTTGATTCATATGTGCGAAAAGTACATTTCTGATAATATAAATGCAGATGCTTCTACTGCTTTATATATGATAAATCTTTTCGCAACATATATATCAAAATTCTTCATAAGATATTTTATCATATAATTGCATACAATATAATCACTGTGCTATATGTTTCGCACTAAATCATTTACATAATGTGCCCTGTATTAGTATTCATCTGTAGCCGCAGGGCACAACATCAAGGAAGTGCATTATTAACATTTTGAATTGTTTGGAAATCAGTTATGTTAATAAGCACTAGTTCAATAGTGCGAAACATTTTCATTGATGTTATAAATCGCGACTATTCTATATAATCTACTTAGTGCGATTTATATAGCATTTCAGTAAACTCTTAAACAAAAGCTTTAATTCACTGTCTCTACATCAATTGAAATTATTTTATTTTTCTGAGATAATGTTAGTTGAAGGTCAAGCTTTTTGTCCATAATTAAGAAGCAATACAATACGCCATACAAAGGGGTGAAACCGTGAAGCATGATGCAATATTGACAGAAGTATTCAGTATATCAAGACTGATAACGTTATTTATAGCAATTATATTTGTTTTTTGTATTTTTACATCCGTTTATACTGTTAAGGATGGCGAGGTAGGAATTCTGCGTACTTTTGGCAGGATTACAGAAATCACACAATCAGGCATACATTTCAAGCTTCCCTACCCTATACAACAGGCTGACGCTATTAATATCAATAAGGCAAATATTATAGAAATCGGCATCAATAATATAAAGAAGCAGAAGGATGATAATCTTCAGAAGGACTCTGTACTTATAACGGAGGACGGCAATATCCTGTGGGTGAATATGCTGGTCGAGTGGAAGGTAACAGATCCAAAGACTTACCTCATTAATGCCATAGACCCGGATGAAATACTTGAGAATGCAATAATAGCTTCTCTTAGGTCAGTTATTGGGAATTCAGCTATTGACTCAATACTGGGCAGTGGAAAAATTGATGCGCAGATAAAGACAAAGGAGCTGCTGGAAAAGCTCATTGCAAAATACAATATAGGCATACAGGTATTAGATGTTAAAATTCAGGAAGCCCATCCACCGGCTCAGGTTCAGAAATCCTTTGATAATGTTTCTGACGCAATAGGACAAAGGAACACACTTGTGTTGAAGGCTGAAGAGTATAAGAATCAAAAGCTCGCTGCCGCTTTGAGTGAAGCTCAAAAAATGTCAAGGGAAGCTGAGGCCTATACGGAGGAAAGACTCAATAAAGCAAAGGCCGAAACAGCAAGGTTCAATTACCTCTATGGGCAATACAAGCTGAGCAAGGATGTTACAAAGACAAGACTTCTAATGGAAACCCTTGAGGAAGTGCTTCCGGGCAGCAATATTTACATAGTGGATGATCATAGTGGTGCCATCAAATATATCCCAATAGAAGCGCTTGGAGGTGAAGAGCAATGAATACCTCCAATAATTTAGACCACAAGAATAAAAGCGTATTCTTTGATCTTCTGATGAAAAAGCTGCTTTCATTATTTCTATTGGCTCTTTTCGCAGTTGCAATAGTAGCAAACACGCTTGTAGTGCAAGAGGACGAGTTGGTTGTTATCAAGCAATTCGGCAAAGTGGAAAGAATACTAAATGAGCCCGGACTGTATTTCAAGCTTCCTCTTATACAAAATACCAATTCATTGTCAAAGAAGCTTTCGAATTACGAGGTCCAACCAATAAAGGCGTTTTCAAAGGACAAGAAAAACGTTATTGTCACAAACTTCGCAGTTTGGAAAATAACCGAACCTCACAGCTTCATCAGCAATGTACAGACGATAGGGAGCGCCGAGGTTTTAATTGAAAGTGCTGTCTATTCGGCAGTAAGGCAAAAATACAGCGGACTTTCCTATGATGAAATCATTAAAGGCATTGCCGCAGGCAAGGACTATAATGACGAAATCACAGCAGAGGTCAGAAAACAGCTTCAAGGCACAGGAATGGATATTGTAGATGTAAGGCTCAAAAGAACTGAGCTTCCTGTTGACGAGGAAGAGGCGGCCTATGCAAAAATCAAGGCAGATCGGGAAAGAATTGCGAAGCAATATATATCGATGGCTGAAAATGAAGCTTCCGAGATAAAAGCGGAAGCTGATAAGCAGGCTAAGATAATCATATCAAAGGCCTATGCAGCCTCTGAAGAAATCAAAGGTCAAGCGGACGCGGAAGCAGCTAAGATATATGCAAAAAGCTACAACCAGGACCCTGAGTTCTATAAATTCACAAGAACTCTTGAATCCTATAAGAAAACATTAAAAGGTAAACCTACCATCATACTTCCAATAGATTCACCTTATACCAAATATCTAATAGGAAAATGAAAAATAGCAAATAGCCGCTTATGCGGTTATTTTTTTTATTCTGCTGCAGTCTATCACATCGCCTTCTGCTCACTGCATAAGCGAAATTAATAAGGGAAAAATATGTGCGATTATAAAATGGAGGTGAACTTATGTCAGAGCAGGATTTAACATTCCATGAAACTATGGAAATACATGAGCTGCTTAATTTCAAGACCGTTTGCATGACCAAGTCTAAATTGATTCAAGGTGTTGTATTTGATCAGGACCTCAAAGCCTTACTGGAAAGAGATGTTCAAAATTCCATGAATGCAACGAAGGTTTTGCAGACCCTATTAACTAAAATTCAACCGCAATAATTGGAGGTGAAAATCATTTGAAGTACGAAAAAAAACCCATAAATGAAGTAAAAAAGCGCATTAACAATGACTACCTTGAAGTAGAAAACTCAGAAGGCATGCCTGGTCTTATAGATTCAACGATTGCCCTGGATTTCCTATTAGGAGTGAAAAGCGGAATCAGGAATTGTGCGTTTGCATTAACTGAAACTGCAAATAAAGAAGCCAGAAGAGTTATAACCAGTCTATTAGATTCTGAAATAGAACTGCATGCAGAGGTATCCCAGCTTATGATGGACAAGGGATGGCTGCATCCCTATAAAATAAGCGAACAATTTCAGCTTGATAATATATCCTCCATGACTGCGCTTCAGATTGCAAATTTGCAGCTCTTCCCCGGAGATACCAGCAGGCTGGGAACATTCGCAACACCAAACTATTAATGGCAGGAGGTAGCACCTAAAATGAAAGCTGTTACATATCAAGGCATCAAGGATGTACAAATCAAAGAAGTCGAGGCTCCCAGAATACATAAGCCCGATGATATCATCGTCAAGATGACTACCACAGCAATATGCGGTTCAGATTTGCATTTGATTCATGGAATGGTTCCCAATCTGCCCACAAACTATATAATAGGCCATGAACCAATGGGAATCGTTGTGGAGGCTGGCCCCGAGGTTAAAAAAATAAAAAATGGTGATCGGGTAATAATACCTTTTAATGTCAGCTGCGGCGAATGCTATTATTGCAGGCACAATCTCACAAGTCAATGCGATAACTCAAACCCTCACGGTGAAGGTGGAGCTTACTTCGGGTATTCTGAGACCTTCGGAGGATATCCCGGGGGACAGGCTGAATACATGAGGGTTCCCTACGGAAATTTCACTCCTTTCCGCATTCCCGATGACTGCGAGGTTGAGGATGAAAAATTGGTACTGCTGGCTGATGCCATGCCCACCGCATATTGGAGTGTAGACCACGCAGGTGTAAAAAACGGAGATACTGTCATTGTATTGGGATGCGGTCCTGTAGGCTTGCTGGCACAGAAATTTTGCTGGCTGAAAGGTGCAACCAGGGTTATTGCCGTTGACTACATAGACTATCGACTGGACCATGCAAAACGAAACAATAAAGTAGAAATAGTGAATTTTGAGCAGCATCAAAACACTGGAGAGCATTTAAGGGAAATAACCCATGGAGGCGCAGATGTCGTTATTGATTGCGTAGGCATGGATGGCAAAATGACACCTCTTGAATATCTGGCAACCGGCATCAAGCTTCACGGAGGTGCAATGGGTGCTCTGGTTATGGCTACACAGGCGGTTAGAAAAGGAGGAACCATTCAAATAACAGGTGCTTATGGAGCAAGATATAATGCCTTCCCTCTAGGCGATATATTCAACCGCAATATAGATGTTAAGACAGGTCAAGCACCGGTCATTCCTTATATGCCATATCTTTATACCCTGATTGCTGAGAATAAGGTTGATCCCAGTGATATTATCACTCACAGGCTGCCATTGGATCAAGCAAAACGGGGATATGAGATTTTTGATACAAAAACTGACGGATGCATTAAAGTAGTTTTAAAACCAACGTTGCATTAGTCATAATAGTATAAAAAGGAGGTTATATCTTGACAATAGAAAATAAAATTGCACCCCACGAGACTTTTGAGCTCCACGAGCTGTTAACCTTTAAAAGTGTTAGTGCAACAAAGTCAGAAGCAATGTCCGGACTTGTTAAGGATGAAGAACTGAAAGCAATTCTACGTGAGGACTTTACTGAATCTCAAAAACAAATTAAAGAACTGCAAAGCTTGCTTCAGCTATCAGTATTTGCACCATATGAAACAACTCAAGCTTCTGCTGAAATAACAAACGCAACCAGCCACTAAAGGGAAAATACATATCAAGAAAGAAGGTAAGCACTTGATAAGCTTAATACAGAACTTAGCAGGTATGGGAAATATAACAGAACAGGTCATTGCAACAGACTTTTTACTTGCTGCCAAAGCAGGCGTTAGAAACTACTCAGCTGCAATATCAGAAGCAACCTCTCCGGAAGTCAGGGAAGTGCTGCGCAGACAATTGCATACAGCTATTGAAACACATGAAAAGATTTTTAACTATATGATGAACAAAGGTTATTACTATGCTTACAACCCCCAAGAGCAAATAGCTATTGATATGCAGACCTCTGACACCGTGTTAAACCTGCGGCAATGAAAGTAAACTACCCATAAGCACAGCCCAGGCGGCGATCAATGCTTTAAAAAAGGTTTTCCACTTAGAAATTCTCTTTTGCTACATCGCTGTGCGAGAGCACCGCGATGTAGCAAAAGTTCATAGAATTTCTTAGTGGAAAACCGTAACCCACAGAGTACAGCTGCGCAGAACAGCTTTCCTTAATATATCGCAATCAATGAACCTCCGGTTCATTGCCGCCGGGTAAAAGAAAAAGAACAACAGCTTTCGCTGTTGT